>Ga0209080_1000286_pt1 | contig 37219 bp, 43 predicted proteins | sample JNZ110809AmetaG_FD_184123 | JGI IMG/M metagenome (GOLD analysis project Ga0209080, IMG submission 184123) | Hot spring microbial communities from Jinze hot spring, China to study Microbial Dark Matter (Phase II) - JNZ 110809A (SPAdes) (version 3) ...
CTTTTCAATAAGTGGCCTCCATTTGCAGCCGTATTCTACCTTGCACCTCTATCAGTTCTGACGAGTTTCATGCTTTGGTTCTTAGTGTATCTGATAGCTTCTCAAGTGGCCTATTACATGGGCTATTATACGGGTGTTATCGACCTGCCTGGCTGTGGAAGAAACTGGTGTGGGGTTAATATTCCAACGGCTGGTGAGCCGTTTAAATAGGCTGCACTATCCAATATAGGCGGTCTCATAGGTTTAACGCTGTTCTACATAGTATTAAACAGGAGATACATAATTTCAACCGTTAAAACGGCTTTCACAAAGTCTAAAGAAGTCGATGAATCTAATGAGCCTATAAGCTATAGAACAGCATATATACTTTTCACAGTTTCCTTCTTCGCAATCGCGGCATTATACATGGCTCTGGGCATGAGCATAGCGGTTGCGCTTCTCATGCCTATAATCTCATGCCTATAATCGCCTTCGTAGCTTGGATTGCAAGCCTCAGGATTTTCGGCTTAATAGGTTTTAATGCCGTCACATACGGCGGCTATGGTACTGGCTTCGTCTGGCTTATATGGCCCGTTAGACCTGACCCTCCGACTCCAGAGTGGTTTTGGGCTATGCTTATGAATAGGACGTTTCTAACGGACGGCTTCGGCTATGGATGGCCTGGCGTTATGACGGCTGCCTTCTCAGGGTTTAAAATGGGTAGTTTCACTGGGACGAGTAATAGAGTCATCTTTAAAACCGTGTTAGTATCCTCTATAGTAGCGCCGTTGGTTGCAGTTACAACTATGATATGGCTCTGCTACAGCTTCGGAGGGATGAAGTTTGCAACCTTCATAACGGACGTAAATACGGATATAGTGGCTAGATTTATAAACCCTGGGGCTCATGAAAATTGGCCTGCGGCTCAACCTTGGGTGGCGCACGCCATAGCAGGCATACTGGTCGTGGGTTTATTAAGCTACTTACATACAAGGTTCCTCTGGTTTCCAATGGGGCCTGTGGGCTTCTTAATGGCTACAACAGGCCATACATTGCTGGAGGGTGTGTGGACCATGGGGTTGGTGGCTTGGATAGCTAAAACCTTAACTTTGAGAATCGGTGGGAGTAAAGCCTATGAAGAGTACGGAGTTCCACTTGTGAGTGGGGTTATAGCTGGAACGATTGCGGCGATATTCCTAGGTGGTCTGATAGGCGTTATAAGGTTCTTCGTGCCGTTTTAAGAATTCCCCCATTTTTTACGTATTCACTCTTTTCCAACAAATTCTAAAGCCTAGCCTTCGTCGTCAGCCTAAAATTCGGCACACTCCAAGACAAACTCTACTACCAGATAAGAGACTCAGATAACAACATACTCATCGAAGGAATCTTCGCTGAAAGTAGTCAACTAACACCCGCACAAACGTGGATTGAAGTAACTCTACTAACACCTGTAACATTAAAAGCAGGACAGCTTTACAGAATCATCCTACTCTCTCCTCAAACAGACCTTGAAAACGCATACTACCTCTATGGTCACGAGTTCAGCTATAACTACAACATAGGCTATGGTGGTCTCCAGCATCAAATCACCTCAACCCTCAACGGCGGAGTAACATGGGGAGAGAACCCAGACGCCGACGCTATTTTTAAACTCACAACTACAGAATAGCCTCTATGAATAATCCATATTAAATTGCCACCACATAAAAGATATAATTAGTCTTAACTTCAAGAGCCCCTCCTACCATATATCTTCATGTCTTCTTAAGCTTAACACATTCAATATCACAATAGCTTTCTCCCTTAGAAGAAACTATAAGATGTCTGTTATACTTTAAGCCAGTTAAAATTTGAGAATTTCTCATTAATACCCTTATGCAGAATATGGAGGCTAACAGTTGAAAATAGTGTCATAGTTTTCTCTTGGTTAAGTCTCCACTCCACTTTAAAACCCATATGCCTTTTGCCTCAGCGTACTCTAAAGCCGCTGGAGTGGCATAGTCTGCATATATGACTTTTACCAGCTTCGGCTTCAACATGTCTGGTTGTAAACGCTTTAAAAGCTCAACCTTCTCCTCTAATTCATCTACGAGGCTTTTTCCAAGTCTAACGGTTGCCTCCCCGACGACACATAGGTCTTCAACAGCACCGTAAATGTTTATCTCCCTACCTGCAACCCAAACCCTATCTAAAACCACGTCTACATTCAGCTCGTTCTTCAACCTATACCTTATAACGTCTCTAGCCTCATCCTCCACACTAATAGTCAATCTTTCAAGAGTCGAAGAAATCCTAGACACAGTTCTAGACAGAGAGTCCTGACCCTCCCTCAAACGTTTCACCTCCTCCCAAAGCCTATTAGCATTCTCCCAAAGCTTCTCCTGATTCTCCCATAGTTTCTCCTGTCCCTCTCTAAGGCTCTTAACCTCCTCCCAAAGCTTCTCCTGATTCTCCCATAGTTTCTCCTGTCCCTCTCTAAGGCTCTTAACCTCCTCCCAAAGCTTCTCCTGATTCTCCCATAGTTTCTCCTGTCCCTCTCTAAGGCTCTTAACCTCCTCCCAAAGCTTCTCCTGGTTTTCTTCAAACCTATCCATTCTCTTGAGGATCTCTGAAATGCCTATAAGCCCTGCAACAGCATATCTGAACTCTAAATCCTCCTCTAAACTCCGCAGTATCTTCAGCTTCTCTTCCTTTGAAAGGAGACCCGTCATACTTCTCACGTATACATTGACATGCCTATCAAATTAACTTTTAGTTTAGAACAAGTGGAAAGTAGCTATCATCTACCGGATTGGAGAAGGAATCCCAAATGTTTACAAAAAATTAATACGATGTTTAACGGTCTAATAGAGTAGTGGCGGTTTAATTGGTTAAAATATACGGAATTGTGACGGATTTCAACGGTAATCCTATTGAAAAATCCACAGTGGAGATTAAGAACAAGCACTTTGAAACGATATATCAGACGTTTACCGACGCTGAGGGGAAATACCGCCTCGAAGTCGTTGAAGGGACTTATATCGCCATGTACATATGTAAAGACTACCTGGTGAAAAACCTTGAGTATTGGGCTTGGAATATACTAGCCTACAGAGACTTAGAAATCAATGCACGTATAGACGGGCTTGAAGTCTACGCCATCAATGCGTGGATGCCTCAGGGAGCACTCCCATCTATACAGATATACTTCCGACCTATGAGCCTTAGAAGAGTAAAAGAACTATCTAAACGCCTAGGAATCGGTTTTCCCCCCTCCCAGGAAGAACTGAAGTCTTTAAAAGTGATCGATATTGCACCGAGGCTGACGAAAAAAGACGTAACAGTCACAGTCGACGGCTATCCCGTGGAAATCCTAACCTTAAACAAGGTTGAAGAAGCGGCTGGTGAAGACCAGGTTATATTCGGCTATTTAATTCAAACATCTCTACCAGGGCGGTGGAGAAACTCAGACTACAGCCGGATCTGCATAACCGTAGAAGACTCTGAAACAGGGGAGAAGGGTGAAGGCTACCTATTCTGGCAGAAGCCGAACTACGTTTAAAACTAAGCCGGTAGGAGAAGCCCATAAGGCACCCAACTCAGAAGGCTCAAGTTAAAATATCAATAGTGTTTACTAGACATCAAGGCACAGTATTCACCTTCAATCTGCGAGATACGGCGTTTTACTGTTTAACCTTGGATATTTTCCCATACCTTCCTACGTTAACACGCATCTCCCCACGGAATGTAGTAGTATAGCCGTTCGTTATGGATACGACGTCACCCACTGAGAAGCGCTCTATCTGATCATCCCAAAGACTCATCTTAACAGTTCCAGTTTCATCCTGAATAGTTGCATCTGCAACTCTAGCCGTTCCCATGCGTGTCTCAACCGTCCTAGGCTCGGAAACGTCGACTATCCTCGCTTTAAGACTCACATTTCGCATACCTGGCTTTAAATCTGAAATATTCAAGTTGAATCGCCCTATAGTCTCCTCTTCAACTACATAAATATTTTGAATCTCCTAGCTTCTATAAACCAGACAATGTCCTCTAAAGTTTACTGGAATTGAGGAAAATTTCCCTATGAGCCAAATTCAAGCTCTCAGAAATAAGAATCGAATGGTAAAGTTTAAACGGTTAACCGACGCTATATAAGCTTGGAGGTTTTCTCATGCAGGAGACAATTAAAAACCTGGCTAAGGCATTCATCGGTGAAAGCCAAGCGAGAAACAGATACACATTCTACGCGAAAACCGCTAGAAGAGAAGGCTTTGAACAGATCGCTGAAATCTTCCTCACAACCGCGGAAAACGAGAGGGAACACGCCAGTGTACTGTTCAAATTGATCAACGAGCTTATCAGGAAAAGCGGAGAAAAACTTGAAGAAGTTAAAGTTGAAGCTGTTGCCCCAACAACCCTAGGCTCTACCGCTGAAAACCTCAAGGCTGCAATCGCAGGTGAAAACTATGAACATACTAAAATGTACCCTGAGTTCGCTGAAACCGCCGAGAAAGAAGGTCTCCGTGAAATCGCTGTAAGGCTGAGAGCTATAGCCGTTGCCGAGAAACACCATGAGGAGAGGTTCAGGAAACTCCTCAAAGAAGTTGAAGGCGGCACGGTGTTTAAGAAGGATAAAGCCGTATGGTGGGTCTGCAGAGAATGTGGATACGTACACCTCGGTAGAGAGCCGCCGGAGAGATGCCCCTCCTGCGACCATGAGAAAAGCTTCTACCAAGTTAAATGCGAGGAGTATTAAGGAGGTAATTACGTGACTGAGCAGAGGCAAATATACAGGTGCAACATCTGTGGAAACATCGTTGAAGTCCTCCACGCTGGTGTTGGTCAATTGGTTTGTTGCGGACGACCTATGGAGTTGCTTAAAGAGAAGACGGAAGATGTAGGTATGGAGAAGCACGTGCCCGTGATAGAGAAGACGGAGAAAGCTGTGAAGGTTAAAGTCGGTTCAATACCTCATCCGATGGAGGAGAAACACTACATAGAGTGGATAGAGGTAATCGCCGAAGGCGTAACGCATAGAAAGTTTCTTAAACCAGGCGATAAACCTGAGGCAGATTTCGAAGTAAAAGCAGATAAAATCCAAGCTAGAGAGTACTGTAACATCCACGGCCTATGGAAAGCATAAACGCTCTACAAACCCCCTCTTTTTATTCACGCGGATAGTTTAACGTTTTTCAACGTAGCCACAGATCATGGAGATGATATATTCCAAACCGACTTTAAGCCTCGATGATAAAGACGATATTCCCCCATCGAAGTATATACAACCCCTTTTAAAGGCTTCCATGAAACCCTCCAAGCTCGGATTATCCGACTCGACGATGGTATAAGCGTCTCCAACATTCTGAGGATAGTGTGCATCACTTCCACCTACGGTTGGAACGTCAAGTTTTAAAGCAATGTTCAACCCCCTACGAACAAAATATCCATGTAATGGATATAGAGCATTCAATATTTCAACTGCGTCTGGCTTACAGCGTATCCACCTGTTTAAAGAGATTCTTCCAACAGCTGGATGCGCTAGAACTGTCAACCCGCCTAAACGTCTAACCCATTTTACAAGCTCATCATAACGTATACGTCCCACCTCTGGAGGTAGAGTTTCCAATCCTAAGACGAGTACATGCCCCGCATCTGTATGAACCTCGTAGCCAGGTATTACGAGTAAACCGTCACGGTAGATTTTAGCTTGAAAGTATCCTTCAAGAGTATCGTGGTCTGTTATGGCCAGGCCGTCTAAACCTTTAAGCTTGGCGATTTTAAGAATCTCTCTAACGGTTCCACGTCCGTCTGAGTAGACGGTGTGAATATGTATGTCGATCTTCAAAGGAGGCAACGTCTTTAAAACCTTCTCAAAACCAATCTTATAAGTATTTAAACCTCTTAAAATCGGTAAGACTAATATCTACCCTCCTGAATTATAGGATTACCGTAAGTGGTTGAACAGGTCATGGCAAACCATCGAGGTAGGGATTTTGAAAGTCGCAGATAGCGTTTTAGATTTAATAGGAAATACGCCAATGGTGAGGATAAATAGATTGACTGGAAGAGATGATGCATCAATCTTAGCGAAACTGGAGAAGTTCAACCCCGCTGGGTCCATCAAAGACAGAATGGTGAAATATATGGTTGAAAAACTGGAGGAAGAGGGAAAGCTGACCAAAGGCATGACTATTGTTGAAGCAACCTCCGGCAATACTGGAATAGCTCTAGCTATGATAGCCTCAGTCAAAGGCTACAACGCTATAATAGTGATGCCTGAGTACGTTGGCGAAGAGAGGAAAGCCATGGTGAAAGCGTTCGGTGGAGAGGTATTGCTTACTAAAGATGAAGTTGAAGCTATCGAGCTTGCACGTAAAATGGTTGAGGAAAACCCTGGAAGATACATTCTACTTGGTCAGTTTAATAGCGTTTTAAACCCGTTAGCACACTATGAAACAACCGGGCGGGAGATAATTGAGCAGACTGGTGGCAAAGTAGATATGTTGGTCGCTGGTATCGGAACAACTGGGACAATCGTTGGAATAGGGAGGAGGCTGAAGGAATTCAATCCAAAAATTAGAGTAGTAGCAGTGGAGCCTTCAGAAGGGGAGAAGATCCTAGGCTTGGCGAACCTGAAAGAGTATACCCCTCCCATATTCGACGCATCGATCATAGATGAAAAAGTCAACGTAAGCCTTAGAGAAGCAGTTGAAATGACTAGGAGACTTATAAGAGAAGAGGGGCTTTTCGTCGGCATATCTTCAGGAGCTGCAATGCACGTTGCGGTTAGAAAAGCCAGAGAATTGGGAAAAGGGAAGACGATAGTCGTTATACTGCCAGACTCCGGGGACAGGTATATCAGTAGCGGCTACCTGTTGGATAGAGACACGGGAAAACCCAACATTGTTTCGCCGAATGTAAGACCTAGGTGAATAAAAATAGGGACATAACTGAAAGCTACAGTTCTTCCTTCTTCTTCTCAAGCCACTCTTTAATGAATTTTAAATTTGCCACGGTTGTGGGGAGGAAGCCTGCGTAGGGTAGGGCTACACGGTAGCCCTCTTCAATTCCTCTTATAATACCATCGATATTTTCCCTAGACAGGTTTTTCAACTGCTTCTTAAGCTCTTCAAAGTTTTTTATGGCCATTTCAGCTTCAGCTGAGAAAAACCTATACTGACTCAGCTCTTCTATACATTCATCGATTTTCTCTTCGATTTCCGACATACTCCCACATTTTTATTTAAACCTAGCCTATATTTAAATTTGCATGGGTCTCTTCATCTGTGAAAACCTAAATCCTAATATATGGGGGAATCCTCCCAGATAACATCATCTCTATAGAATAAGAGACGTTAAATATTTTCCAAGATGTACTATAATACAAGTGTTTCTCTATGTCTGACAATTTTTCCCTTAAACTGAAAGAAGCCGTGGAGATCACTAGGAGTCTCGGCTACGAATGTGAAGATATATCTCCGAGAGAGTTTTACGATTATATGACTGGTGAAACCGTCAGCGGCGATAGAATAATACTAGAAGGAGTTCTACGTAACGAGTTTCTAATGGTGCATGAAGTCGTTGAGATAAGCGAATTGAAGAAGAAAGGCATAAGCATCGACAGTATGACAACCGTCAACTGTCACCTGGAGGATACTTATGAAGCCTACCTTATAGCGTTTGAATACGAGATTAAACACGCCTTAAAGAAGGCTGATCTAGCGTATGTTAAACTGAGACTAGCAGATGTAAGAGAATGGTTAGACGATGAAAACCTACCCAAGAAACTAATGCTAAAGCTTAAATCGATAATAGAGAAACTTCCAAAAATCAATGGCTTCGAAAACTTAAGATAAACCTAAAACGCTACGTATACTCGCTTTAACGAATACTGTTTAAAAAAATAAGTGGGGGCATTAAATGGATAAGGAGAAAGTTAAGGGGAAGGTTGTAAGTAGAAGCATAGCCATTACACTTGGAATTGCCATCATAATCCTCTCAATTAGCTTACTAGGAGCAGTTACACACTTTACGTCAATGCTGAAGGAAAAAGACAACATCATAGCAGCTAAGAACTTTCAAATCGACTCGTTGAACTCACAGATAGCGAATCTTCAAGGTCAAATAGCAGACATGCAAGACCAAATGGCGTTTTTAAGCGCGAAAATGTACGAATTGACGCGTGAAAACCATCGGTTAGAAGTAGAGAATGAACGACTTAGAAATGAAAACGCTGAGCTTAAAAAACCAAACGTCTACACAGTATACTGGTGGTGGTACAACCACCCATCTACACCCCAATCCCACGCCACCGTCCACGTAGTACTATTCAACATTGGAATGGAGAGCACCAACGTGACATTAACAGTATACCTCTACGACGAATATGGAAACATCCTAAAACGAGAAGAGTTTCCAGCCGGCTATATCGATGGAAGATCTGGAAAATACGTAAACTTCACAGTAGACTACTATGGAGACGCCAAAGCCTGCACTATAGTTTTAACATGGAGCTAACCATATTCCAATCTAAACCGTTCCACCAGCTCTTCTCAATCAAGGTTTACCCATGTTCGATTGGTCACTTTTAGAAAACGGCATTAGGAGTAAGCCTATTATAAAGCGAGAAAGAGGAATTCATCTACCAATCAGCTTAATACTCGTAAAACAGATAGCATTCAAATCCATCATTTCCACACAACCCTTATAAAGAGTAGGAGTTTAATAGAGGAAGGAAAAATTGAATAAAACACTGCTTTTAATAGTATGCATTCTATCGTTGATGCTTTTGGCAGCCCTTATAACATTCAACATAGGACCTGAAGCCAGACGCAGGCAAAGAGGAACCTATAGGCTCTTCCCGAGGGATACAGCCCACTTGTTTGGATGGGCTGGCTTCCTAATCTTCGCGGTTTCAGCCTCCTATTCAGCCCTTAAGAGAGGTTTTCCGAAAAACATTAAAGAATGGCTTCTATTCCACTGTGCGACTGGAATATTATCCATAATCCTAGTCGCTTTTCACATAATCAATAAAATACAGGCTCCAAAACCGGGATACTTCCTCAGCTTTTTCGCACTTCTTCTAATGACTGTAATAGTTGTAACTGGAATATTGGGAAGATATGTGAAGGTCAAGATCATAAAAGACTATTGGAGGATACTGCATGTACCATTGACATTAATCTTCTACTTCACACTAGCCTTCCACATCCTTGAAAAAATGAACTTTCTATGGTAAATTAGCAGTCTCGCGGGAGATATCTAGTTGTTTCTTATCGTTTCTCTTGAAGCCGAATAGTGTAGCATAAAAATGTATGGAATCTAACGGTCGAGGGAAGAAGCGGCTTCCCCCATTGAACCACTATCAAACTTGATTAGAGTTACGCTTATGCATATTTGTAATTTCTTCAATTCGCCTCACAATACGGCTTAAACGATTTACATTTTCACATCAGTCTCCTCCACGTTTATCTTACATGAAACCCATAAGGCTTTTATTACATCAGAGATTCTAATCTACAGAGTATGTCCACCTTAGAAAAGCCGATAGTACTAGTAGATGAAGGTAGAAGCCGCTACCGTATAATCATACCCGTAGACGCAATACCTTCTGAACAATATGCCGCTGAAGAACTGCAGAGGTATTTGGAACGCATCAGCGGTGTGAAACTTCCAATCACTACGGATGATCAGCCGATGACAGACTTCGAAATCCTACTTGGTGACAACAAGCATCTGCACAGCCTAGGATTACAGGTCGACCCGGTTAAACTCGGCTCAGAAGGCTTCCTGCTTAAAACGCTCAACAACTATCTGATAATCGTCGGAGGTAAGCCTCGTGGAACGCTTTACGGCGTCTATACACTATTAGAGGAGAAGCTTGGCGTCCGCTGGTTCACCCCTGAAGTAGAGTACGTGCCGAAAAAGACACGCGTTGAAATCCCCCCTATGGAAGATTTTCAAAAGCCAGCTTTAGAGTATCGTGAAGTCTTCTGGACGGAGATGCTGAGGGATGCTGATTTCGCGGCACGCCATAGATTGAACGGCCACCACTATCAATTGTCTGAGAAACACGGGGGAAGGGCGGTTGTATTCTACCCGTTTGTACATAGTTTCGACATGTTAATACCCCGTGAAATCTGCGAGCAACATCCAGATTTCTGGCCGATGATAGATGGTAAGCGTGTCAGCGGCTATGTTCAGAGATGCCTATCCAACGCTGAACTGGTTAAAATAGCTGTCGAACGGGTGAGGAGATGGCTTGAAGAGCATCCCGACACCACCATAGTCGATGTTTCACAGAATGACACAGGCCATTGGTGTCAATGCCCTGAATGTAAAAAGCTCGACGAGGCTGAGGGAAGCCCAGCGGCATCTATCATCAGATTCGTCAACACCATTGCAGAGTCGATTGAACAAGCCTATCCAAACGTCCATGTGGAGACGCTTGCCTATCAGTACAGCCGTAAACCTCCGAAAAACCTACGTCCCTGGAGGAACGTTATAATTAGACTCTGCTCTATTGAATGTTGCTTCGCCCATCCCTTGGAAAGTTGCCCATCTAGGGAGAATAGAAGTTTCTGCGAAGATATTGAAGCTTGGCAACAGGTATCTCCAAAGCTATACGTCTGGGATTATACGACTAACTTCGCCCACTACCTTCAGCCCTTCCCAAACCTTGAAGTGCTACAGTCGAACGTAAGGTTTTTCGTCAAACACGGTGTAAAAGGCCTGTTCGAGCAGGGTAACTATTCACCGGGTGGAAACGGAGAAATGGCGCCGCTGAGAGCTTACGTTTTAGCGAAGCTCCTCTGGAACCCTGACACGGATGTGCAGAAGCATATCGACGATTTCTTAAACGGCTATTACGGGAGATCAGCATATGCTATCCGAGCATACATAGAGCTACTACACAGGAAAGTCAGGGAGAAGGAGGTTCACGTCCATATCTTCGACCCGCCCACCTCTCCGTTTTTAGACGATGAATTCCTAGAGGAGGCTGAAAAACTATTCGATGAAGCGGAAAGGTTAGCCGATGATGAGAAGATCCGTTTCCGCGTAAGAGTAGCACGTCTACCAGTATGGTACGTCAAACTAGCGACAAACCGGGTTAAAGGGGAGGAACGGTTGAAACTGCTCCACAGTTTTCTCGAGACAGCCCGCATGGCTGGCATTACACACATAAGTGAAGGCATGAAGCTGGACGACTGGGCGAAGCGGATGGAAGGATAAAATTAAAAAAAGCGGGAGACTTATTCACCAGCCTAGCCTCTTTTACGTTTCAGAATTGTCGGTGGGAGAATAGCGCCTAATGCGGCTAAGAACCCTCCTAGAAAGCCTATTCCTCCGCCGTTTGTCCGCATACTCATAGCCTGCCTCCAGTCTGAAATTTTCACGTCGAAGGATGCATCTTGACCACCACCCCACTCATACCATTTAAGCTTCAACTCATGCTTGCCAGCTGAGAGATTGAATTCAGCTTCATCAATCGTATAACCTCTAAGACGCCAGCCATTTATTACAAGCTCACCGTCTACAAATAGCATTATTCCATCGTCACTGCCCGCTCTAAAGATCACTGTAAGGTCTCTTGGGACTTCTATGTTTAGAGATGCCTCAAAACCGAACGCATCAGACCACTCCTTTCCAGATGGATCTACATACGTTATACCCCTACGGACGAACCTAGGGGGAAGTGTCGACGACCCTATGACTTCTCCGAATGTCCCATCCGATTCTACCACCTCATACCACGTAACGTTCCACTCTCTACCCATCATAATACTGTCAACCATCGCTTCCAAGTCTGCCTCCCACGTGAAACTATACGCTATCATTGCAAGCCCGGCGATCAGTAGGATCAGACCAAGTATGCATACCGTCTTAATCACATGATCGCCCCCTTAGAAGGGTACGAAGAATCTTACGATGCTTATGATTATCCCTATGAATATTACAGCTAACGTTCCAGCCAGCGCCCCTCCTATGAACGCCACTCCATGCTCCTCGTAGAGTCTGCTTCCACCTACTCTAAGCGTAAGCCATTTAGCTACCCAAGCTGTTAGGAAGGCAGTCCATGTCCCAGTCCATATCTCTCTAGCAGCTCCACTTATCAGAAAGCCGACTGGGTGGATTGGCCACCATATAAACCTCATCCTCAGAAAGTCTAAAGCGGCAACCACTATGAAACCTGCTACGAGAAAAATGGCGATTAAATCTGGGCCGGGTATATTGTTATCCCAGTTGTCGGCGCCTATCCATGCACAATCCCATGAAGAGCTACAAGTTCCAGCTCGTCCTCCCATTATGTTAAACCACCATACTCTTATAACCATAGATATCGGCAACCCTATGAATATCGTTAAAACCATTAAATAGAAGACTGTTCTATAATTGATTTTTGTGCGACTTGCCAATGCAAAACCATGCATCGACGCCTCGCCCCACGTGTGTACACCGGCACCAGCCGTATTAACCCCATTTATCAGTATCTCGCCAGACCAGAAGTAGTCGTTTGTATATGGTCTCGGAGCCTTAGGCCAGATGAATTTTAAGGACCAAGCAGGCCACATAGCTCTCTCCTGCTGGTATGCGTATCCAGTTAAACCTCGCACATAGGACTCACCTATTATATAGATTATGCTTGTGATCAGAACAACGAATCCAGGTATTGCAGTAACTCCCATACTACCTAGAAACGCTAGAAACACTATGCAGGAGCCTATAATGTAGAGGTATACTGTTCTATAGCTGAACGGTTCTTCAGACGGTTTCTCAACTGTTTTTCCAAAAGCCATCTTAAAGGTTTCGGAGAGGTCTTTCCTAGCACGCCATATCATCATGACTACGAGGGCTACACCGCCTCCTACGTGGCATAGCCAACTCCAATAGTACGGTGGACCCCAGGTTGGAGACATCAAGTATCCAGCCCAACCTAAAACCCTGCAACATCCTCCTAGGTTGAATATTCCACTGTAGTAGCCCATGTAATAGGCTATTTGAGCTAGTACCATCAGTAGGAATGTTAAACTCCACATGCTGAAGCTTATATCTAGTGGGACAAGATAAGCGATGAGGAAGTTTAGCGGTTGCATATTCCACCTCATGAAGGCTACTAGTGTTGAACCCAACTGCCATGCAACCGGGTTGCCCCAGCTTGCGACTACAGCGCACCCATTCGGACTCACATTGTTTGCACGCCACCCTATTATATCAGGCCACCATGGGAATAGGTACGTTAGAAGTATCTGGAGGTTTACTGTAAATCCTATGAGAATTCCTAACAAGAAGGCTGTGTTGAAACGTTTCTCGTTTACGCGGCTCACACCCTCCCACATGCCTATCATAAAGGGAAACGGAAGCTTCTCGACGTCAATCCATCTTTTTCTAAAGAGCAACATTAGACTTGAGCCTAAGAGGAAGTACGCGAAGTGATAGATAGTCCAGAATGCGATTGCAGGCATCCAGACTCCCCAATTTATATTCCAAGTTCCAGTCCCCTTAACGACCATTATGGCTTCTCTTGGAACAGTCCACCAATTCTCCATAAGTGTTCTCTGAACGTCTTCACTACTAAACCAAATCCTACAACTATAACCTACTGGTAAAGCCATCCAACCGCTCATACCTCCGGCGTTAGCCATAAACATGCTCGTAATTAAGCCTACAAGGTATAGGCGGGCGAGCGATTGAGTGTTAGTTGTAAATTTACCCGTTAGAGAGGCGGCTAAAGGCAGTAGCATGGCTAAAACAGGCATTGTAGCAGGTATACATACTGTTCCAAGACCATAAATACACGCTATACCAGATACATATAGAACGCCGTTGACAATATTTACAACAACGGATAATAGTATTATGAAGGCAATCCACAGAGGCCAGTTAATTTTTTCAACAACCTCTCTAGCCATTTTACATTACACCCAAATTTATTTTCACCCTGAGATTATATATGTTTAACTGTCTACCCCCTGCCTTCATGTGAGGTTCATATAGCTTCCCCCTCGACCTGAGGGCATTATAATAGGGAAAACTGGCACGGCGGTTCTGCACGGTCACTAGATGCCATTCCTCGTGTCTTAGATGCTTAAAAATGATAATACTAAAAAATTGGCGGGCTAGGTTATAAGAGGAAGCTTAATGCTGTAGATTTCTACAGTTGCCTACTGAAGATGCTTGGTGGAACGTGGGATCCCCAAGGTACGTAAAGGTGAGGAAATTACCATTCATACCAACTGAGGGGGAGCTCGACCAGTTGATAGCAGCGTGCGGGCCTAAGACGGCAACATTTTTACAACTACTCAAGGAGACTGGAATAAGGGCCGGCGAGGCCATTATGCTCAAGTGGACGGACGTAGATTTCACGAATAGGACGGTGAGGATCACGCCTGAGAAGGGTAGTGAGCCCAGGGTGTTTAAGCTTTCGAATAAGCTGATGGAGATGCTCCTAAATGTTAGGGAGAGAAGTAGGTCCAACAGAGTGTTCTGCAAAAACCTACACACAATTCAAAGGCTCTTCTGGAGAACGAGGAAAAGACTTGCTGAGAAGCTGAAAAACACGAGGTTTCTGCAGATACATCTACACACATTCAGACATTGGAAGGCGACCATGGAATACGCTAAGACAAAAGACATACTGCACGTGATGAGGCTCTTAGGCCACAAGAGGATCCAAAACACGCTAATATACACTCAACTCATAGACTTCAGAGAAGAAGAGTACGTGTCTAAAGTCGCTAGGACTGTGGAAGAAGCCTGTAAGCTCGTAGAAGAGGGGTTTGAGTATGTCTGCGACTTCGAAGGCGTTAAGATATTTAGGAAGCGTAAGTAGAGTGGACTGGGTTCGGTAAAAAGTGGACCGGGAGGGATTTGAACCCTCGGCCTCCCCCATGCCAAGGGGGCGATCATACCAGGCTGATCTACCGGCCCATCTGTAAGTTTCTACTTCTACTGGTTTCTCTTAAACTTTTTCAGCCCCATCTCGATGTTAAAGTTTAATTTCTTAGTCGTAGTATACGGAGTTGTGGTATTATGAAGATTGGCTTGAGGGTAAGTTTTTCGAAGCCTGAGAAGGTTGGGGAGCATCCTTTCGAACCGGCTTTAAGGTTTGTCTCCATGCTTGGGTTGGATGGTGTGGAGCTTTGCTTAGACCCTAGGTCTCCATGGGGTGATGATTTTGGAGCATGGTCTGAAGATTTAACTGTTGAAGATAGGCGTAGGATTGGTGAGCTTTGCCGAAGGTACGGCGTAGAATTGGCAAGTCTATCCTCGGATTGGGCTTGGGGCTACTCTAGGTATTGTCCTAAGCTTAAACATTGGAGTAGGGGCTTGGAGATTTTGAAGGAAGACGTAAAGCTTACAGCTGACTTAGGAGGAAAGGTTCTACTCATACACTTTGGAGTAAGTAAAGCTGAAAGCTGGGATGAAGCTAAAAACGCTCTAATATCTCTCGTAGACGTAGCTGAAGACTACGGTGTAAAGCTTGGTCTTGAAGGCGGGATTTGGACTCACTTGGGCTTGGGAGGGCTTAGCGAGCTCTGTAGAATGGTTGATGAAATAGCTAGCAACCATCTAGGCATATATGAGCACTGTTACTGGCCTAGGGGGGCTATGAAGCCTCACGAGGAGATAGAGCTCGTTGGACATAGAATAGTTGCTCTACACTCGGGCAGAATAGATCTGAAGAACGTAGATTATGAGGCTATGTTTAAAGCTTTGAAGAAGTACTACGACTGGTATTGGACTTTTGAGATAGACGACTGGAGTGAAGTAGAAGAAAGCCTTAGGCTCTTAAGAGGGCTGATGGAAAAGTACTGGTAGTAGTGTGGGGTCTCCTATGCCTATTAGAATAGGTGTAGTAGGATGCGGAAGCGTATCACAGAGAGGGCTTCTCCCACATCTTTCAGCGGACGATATAAAAGACAAGGTTAAACTTGTAGCTGTCTGCGATGTAGTTGTGGAGAGAGCTAAAGCATGTAAAGAGCGTTTCAACGCTGATGAATGGTATAGTAGTTATGAGGATATGCTTTCTAAAGCTGGTTTAGACGCTGTTACAATAGCTACTCCAATACAATTGCACTACGAGCAGGCTTTAAAAGCCATTAAGGCTGGAGTACATGTACACTTGAATAAACCTATGGCTCTAACTGTTGAAGAGGCCGATGTTATTCTAAGTGAAAGAGACAAAGCCAGAGTTAAACTTGTAGCTTCACCTGGAATAGCCTTCAGAAGAGACGTTGAGAGAGTTCGAAGTATGTTGAAAGACGGTATTGTAGGTAAGATCTACTGGGCTAGAACTGGAGCAACAGCCGAGGGACATGAATATGAGGATTTTCGTAAACCTGGAGACTTGGTTGTAGCAGTCGACCCATCATGGTACTATAAGAGAGGCGGAGGACCGGTTTACGATATGGGTGTGTACGCTCTACACCTAATAACAGGTGTAATAGGTCCAGTTAAGAGGGTTACAGCGATGTCCGGCATAGGGCTTAAACGTAGAATGGTCTTAGGTAGAGAAGTTGAGGTGGAAATGGACGACAATACTGTTATGCTGCTAGACTTCGGAGACTCTAAATTCGCGATCTTACATTCGGCCTTCTGCATAGGCGATGGAGAACCGTTCTCTGGACTCTACGTAGCCGGTAGCGACGGTGCTCTAAAGTTGGAATATGGCCATATAGAAGTTTGGAGTCGTAAAATCGAGAGTTGGCATTACGTCGAAGAATTGCCGCAGAATAGACTTCCATACGTCTCAGGAGTTCATACAAAGATTCCCGAAGCCCACATATATTCGGACATAATGCATCTAGTAGACTGCGTATTGAACGAGAAAGAGCCAGTAATCTCAGGTGAACATGCTAGACATGTAATCGAAATAATCGAGAAAGCATATATCTCTGCGAAAACAGAGAAAACGCAACACCTTCAAACGAGCTTCCAACTAAAGCCGTTAAAAGAATGGTGAAAACAACGGGTTCCTACGCATCCCGATGCAACTGACGATTGTTTTAAGTATCTCTCACATAAATCTATGTGAAAATGCGCCGCCGGGCGGACTTGAACCGCCGACCAACGGGTTTACTACAGGAGTGTTTGATAGCATATCAAACACTCCTTTAACAGCCCGCTGCTCTACCGAGCTGAGCTACGGCGGCATAACTCCCTCTTCAGTTATTGTCTTAAGCCGATTATTTTAAGCTTTACTTTCTAATCGATTTACGGAAGGAGCCGCTTGGTATACTCTACCAGCATTTGAATCCTTTAAACACGCTATTACCCATGTTGAAGAGTACTGGTTTATCTTCTTCTGAAACGTAAGCGGCTAGTATTTCACCTACGAAAATTGTATGGTCTCCAGTTCTAATCGAGCCGACGACCCGGCACTCCATATTCACTGTGGCCTCACCTATCAGTGGAGGTTTTACATATTTAGCCTTAACTGGGGTGAGACCTGTGGCTTTAAACTTGTCTACATCTCTACCAGAGTATGTTCCGCAGAATATAATGGCGTCCTCCATTCCCTCACTTGGAAATGCCAGGACGAATTCTCCGCTTTCACTTATAAGCTTATGGCTATATCTTGAGATGCCAATAGATATTGCAACCATAGGTGGTCTAACAGAGGTCGGCATATTCCAGCCGAGCGTTATGATATTAGGTCTTCCATCTCTGCTTACGGAAACAACTAAAACAGTCCTTTCAGGGTACTTCCTCCTCCAAGCCTCTTCTATTGAAGTCTCTCTCAGCAAGAGAACACCACCTTAAATCTTCCTGAAGAGATAGGCTTTAAATTTAATCTTTCAAGTCTCAATGTAGTGCGTTAAAAGTAGTTTACAGTAGAAGGAAGTTTAAAAGTGTAAATAGCTGAACAGACTAGCTAGCCTGTTATTCAATGGAAGGGAAAATTGCGGCACGTCTTCATATTTTTCAGCAGTACATGTATGGAAAATCACCATTGAATAGGATAAAAACTTGAGGCGTTGCAAAATACATTTAAAGCCAATTGGAGAGATAGTTATCCGGTGTCAAAAGATTGAAATTCGATGTGTTTAAACCCTTCGAAGTTTGGGATTGCCACGTCCACTTTAGATCTAAAAAGGATTTAAACCAGCTTAAACGTTTGACTGATAAGTACATTGAGATTGTTAAAGTTTCAAAGCTCAGTCGGATTTACGCTTCAGCTGGTGGACTAGGGCTCTACCTTAAAGCCGCCCATCCAGAGGTTTTCTATGCTGGTGTTGAACCACCAGATCCTAAGACTAAGCCAGATTGGTATAGGTTTATAGAAACGGCTTTAGTTGCTGGCTTCGATGGTGTTGGAGAAATGGGCTCTAAGCCAGCTCCCAAAGCTCAGAGAATTCCGCTGGATAGTCCACTTTTCGAAGGCTTCTGGTCTGCATGTGAGGAGCTTGAATTTCCAGTCTTATGTCATGTTGCAGACCCTGAGGAGTTTTGGTGTGAAGAAACATGTCCAGATTGGGCTAAGAAGAGAGGCTGGGGGCCATATGGAGCAGATTATCCGACTAAAGAGGAGCTTTACAGGGAGATGGAGAACGTTTTGGATAGACACTCTAAGCTTAAAATTGTGTTTGCACACATGTACTTTCTAACGGCTGATGTTGAACGTACTGAAGAGTTTCTCAAAAAATACGGAAACGTGAATTTAGACCTCTCCCTAGGTGTAGAGCTCATGTACAATATCTCCCGGAGGAGAGACGACTGGAGAGAACTATTCGTAAAATACAGTGGACGTATCCTATTTGGGACAGATATTATGGACTGGCAGACCGTTGAAGAGGCCACTACTAGGGTTTGGATGATAAGGTTCTTCCTAGAGTCTGATGAAGAATTCTACACGCCAGATTCCGCAGATGAGCTTTTAACTAGGTATAAAGAGCCATACATTGGGCTTAAACTTCCAGATAGTGCGTTGAAGAACATATACTCGGAAAACTTTAAGAGAATATTCGGAGAATCCCCTAAGCGTTTAAATGTTGAGAAGGCTGAAAACTTCTTAAGTGCAACTGGGGAACACTTCGCCTTAGAAGCCCTTAAGGAAGTATTAAAACATAAACTCTAAATATCCCCAGGAAGATTCTATTCTACGGGGTGGATGGCAGTTCTGGCCCTGGCGATTCGATGAGCGGGATCTTGAGTGTGCTAACACCCCTTTTTCAACTTTTCAACCCGGTCAAGAATACAGCCAGCCCTATGAGTGCAATGTAAAAGAAGGCCAAAGTATTTACATATGTCGGATAGTACTGAGCTATAGCCCAGAAGACCCCTAATACGGCTATCATAGACCCCCATAGGAGCATGTAGAAACCCCAATCTTCATTTATCCTATAGGATGCTGCTAAAATCCCCCCGATCGTTATCAGTAGTATCGGTATGAGTGTATTTAAGAGCTCAGGTGATAGTGTTGCGAGTGCTGCTGTAACTCCTATCGCTGTTATTCCTAAACCTATTAAAGCCAATACTCTATTCAACGGTATCTTGAAAGTTATGAGAACCGTAGCCAATAAAAATTTTAAACACTTAAAACTTCAAATTAGGGAGAGGAACTAATTCACGTTTAACTTTTCCGTGTATTTACGAAGTCTAAAAATCTAGGAGGCGTCATAGTCTTTAAGGTCTTTAAACTTTAACTACTCAACAATTGCAGAGGCGAACAACTTTCTAGCGTTAGCTGGTACTTCTCTCCATCCAACCACCTCAAATTTACCCGTTAGCTTTATATCTTCAGAAGATCTACCTACCATAACTTTGAAAGAGCCTGGTTCTACTACAAACCGCATCTGATGGTCATAGAAAGCTAATTGGTCTGTTGAAATTCTAAATATAACCTTCTTTTTTTCGCCAGGTTTAAGCGAAACCTTCTTAAAACCTTTAAGCTCTTTAACGGGTCTTGCCACACTTGCATATTCATCTCTAACATAGACTTGTACAACTTCATCGCCCTCCAAATTGCCGACGTTTTTAACACTACAGCTTACAGAGACTTCACCATCCGATTCAACCCTCTCAGGGCTTATTTCAAGCGAACTGTATTCGAAATCTGTATAGCTCAGTCCGTGCCCAAATGGAAACAGCGGCTTAACCTCATTGAAAACATAATTCCTAATGGAAGATGGTTTCATGGCCGAGTATAGAGGAATTTGACCTGAATTCCTAGGGAATGTCACTGGCAGTCTTCCACTTGGATTATAATCGCCGAACAATACATCTGCAACAGCATTTCCACCTTCTTCTCCTGGAAGCCATGCCTCGATAATCGCTGCACACTTTTCAACAATCTTACTTAAGGCTAAGGGTCTACCGTTTACGAGAACTAGAACAACTGGTTTACCTAGTCCGCATAAAGCCTCTATAAGTTCTTCTTGAACACCCGGTAAACCTATGTCATCTCTGTCACGCCCTTCGCCGGAAACGTCGAATTTTGAAAGTCCAGACCTTTCACCCATAACCGCTATAATAACGCTTGATTTTCCAGCAACATCTAAAGCCTCCTTAAACCCCGTCTTCGAATAGTCTGAAATGCTACATCCCTGAGCGTAGTAGACTTCAGTTTCAGCTGAAACCTTGTCTTTAATACCTTCAAGTATGCTGACTACTTCAACGGCTGGTTTTTCAAGAGATAGGTGAGCCGTGTAACTGTAGTCTCCGAGGAGGTTTCTAGCTTCAGCAGCATTAGGTCCTATAACGGCTAAGGCGTCTACAGTCTTACTGAGTGGAAGAACCCCGTCGTTCTTAAGGAGAACTATGGATTCCCTTGCTGCTTGTAAGGCTAAACTTCTATCCTGAACAGTATCGAAAATTTTAGATGCCTCTTCAACATCTACATATGGGTTTTCAAACAGCCCAAGTTGGAATTTAATCCTTAAAACCCTTGAAACAGCTTGATCAATAACAGCTTCAGATATTAACCCGTTCTTTAAAGCTTCCAAGAGAGGCTCCCAATAGCACTGCGCCGTTGGTAGTTCAATATCTACACCAGCCTCTAAAGCTTTAACAGCGGCCTCACTTAAGTTTGAAGCAATCATGTGGAAACTATGAAGCATATGTATCGCCCAGTAGTCTGAAACGACGATCCCTTGAAACCCCCATTCGCCTCTAAGAACATCCGTTAGAAGGGTTTTAGACGCCGTACATGGTACACCATCAATATCATGGTATGCGCTCATTATGGAGAGTGCTCCAGCCTCTCTAACGGCTGCTTCAAACGGCAGGAGAAAAACCTCTCTAAGCTCTCTAACACCAACATGTACTGGCGCACAATTCCTCCCGCCTTCCGGAAAACCGTGGGCCGCAAAGTGCTTCGGTGTAGCTAAAATCCTAGACCTCCATTCATCCCCCTGCAATCCTCTGACGTAGGAAACTCCCATAGAGGCGACGAGGTAAGGTTCTTCACCATATGTTTCTTCAACCCTACCCCACCTAGGGTCTCTCGCTACGTCTAAAACAGGTGCAAGACCTTGGTGTACACCTACGGCTCTCATCTGACGCCTTATGGTTGAAGCAACCTTCTCAACTAAGTCAGGATTCCAACTACTAGCTAAACCTATAGCTTGTGGAAATGTGGTAGCACCCCAAGCCATGAAACCGCTTAAACACTCTTCGTGTATCATAGCGGGTATATGAAGCCTAGTTTCTTCCAGGAGGAAACGCTGTATAGCGTTTGCTGCTTCAGCAACTTCCTTAGGCTTCAACCTAAGCTTATGGTCTCCAGCTAAACGGGTTATCTGTCCAATACCATTTATGAGTATGCTGTGGGCTTTCTCAACAGAAAAACGCCCATCTTCAAATAGAAGACTAGCAGGTATCGAGCAGAGCTGAGCAATCTTCTCTCTTAAGGTCATTCTTTTAAGGAGATCTTCAACACGCTTTTCCACTGAAATATATGGATTCAAATATGGAATTTCACTCATGATAGACCAATCAGATATCTATCTATTTTAAACTTAACTTTAACTATCTAAGCCTCGTAGCGTCATTAATGCATACTATGCATCTGAATCCTCCCGTCTCTTAAACCGCTTATAAAAGGATAGCTCTCAAACTTATCGTAGAAGCTCTCGTTTATCGGATTATTCCACTAAACTACGTACATAGGTTGCAATGAATACTTTGTGGAGTCTTTTATAAGTAGCTTCCAAGATTTGATCAATCATTCAAACAATGCCATAATCGACCTCAATACATGTAGATAAAGCTTATATGTCTATCCAATGAGGTGAAAAATCGTGAGCGGGTTTTGAGGCTTGGACTTGTAACGTATAATCTGGCTAGGACTTGGAGTATTGAGAGGATAATTGAAGTATGCAGTAGGACTGGTTTTGAAGCTGTTGAGCTTAGAACAACGCATGCGCATGGTGTAGAACCAAATATAGGCGTTGAAGAGAGACGTAGAGTCAGAGAAGCCTTCGAGAAATCTCCTGTTAAGCTTCTAAGCTTGGGAACCACCTGTGAATATCATTCGCCCGATAGAACTGAAGTGGATAAAAATATAGAGACTACGAAAGCCTTCATCAGACTTGCGTACGACGTCGGAGCCTTAGGCGTAAAGGTTAGACCGAATAGGCTTATGGAGGATTACGGTATTCCACGGGAGAAGACGATTAAACAGATAGCTGAGGCCCTTAGAAAATGTGGAGACTATGCGGAGCAGTATGACGTTGAAGTATGGCTTGAAGTACACGGATATGGAACAAGCGATCCAAAGTGTATACGGGAAGTTATGGAGCTTTCAAGCCATCCTCATGTAGGTGTCTGTTGGAATTCTAATGAAACAGATTTAATCAATGGTTCTGTGAGGGAGAGCTTCAACATGCTTAAGAGGTGGATAAAATCCGTCCACATACACGAACTATACGATAAAAGCTATCCATATAGGGAGCTATTTCAACTTCTGAAAAACATAAATTACAATAGATATTGTCTAGCAGAGATAGATGAAAGTCCAGATCCCGAGAGGATAATGAGATACTATAAAGCCCTGTGGGAGGAGCTTGTAAAGTAGACTTTAAAAACCACTGGAAAATCAACGTTAATCCATTTCCTCTAAGTAATGAAAGAGCATATAAGTACGATATTCTTCTAGATAATGGGGGTGGTTTGCTTTGTGTGACATAATAAGGGTAACAGTTTGGAATGAATTCCTTCATGAGAAAATAGACTCCAGAGTTGCGGAGATCTATCCGAGAGGTATACATAACGCTATCGCAGATTACCTTAGAAAACAGCCAGAGTTAGAAGTTAGAACGGCCACGTTAGAAGAGCCTGAACATGGATTAACTGATGACGTAATTAACAGTACGGATGTTCTCATATGGTGGGGACACATGGCTCACGATAAAGTTAGCGATCAAGTTGTCGATAAACTGCAAAGACGCATAGTACTGGAGGGTATGGGTCTTATAGTCTTACACTCTGCACACTTCTCAAAAATCTTCAGAAGGCTTATGGGTACGTCTTGCAATTTGAAGTGGAGAGAAGCTGGTGAAAAAGAGCGGATATGGGTTGTAATGCCAAACCATCCAATAGCCGAAGGGCTAGGCGAATATTTTGAGCTTGAGCACACGGAAATGTACGGTGAATTCTTCGATATCCCTCCACCGGATGAACTCGTCTTTATAAGCTGGTTTGAGGGGGGTGAAGTATTCAGAAGTGGTTGCTGCTTCTACAGGGGTCTTGGAAAAATCTTCTACTTTAGACCTGGACATGAAACTCTACCGATTTACCATAATCCTAACGTGCTAAAAGTGATATATAATGCCGTACGCTGGGCTGCGCCTAGAAAGGGTCCAAAACCTACGTTTGGAAATGTAAAGCCTCTGGAGAGGCTTAAATAGAATGGGGAATTTAGACACGGATTTCCTTATAGGAGTTTTCCAACGAACGCTACGTCTTTCTTTAGAACGGCCAGCCTTTCTTTGTCTTTAAACATGCCTAAAGATTCATCTTCTATTGTTAAATCGTAGTCGTATCCAGCATTCTTTAACATTTTTACAACCCTTCCAAGGTCTATATCTCCTTGGTAGAGTGGTGCCATTCTAACGTCGCCTGGTTCTCTAAATACCTCTCGCCTATTAGGCTCGACTACAGCGTTTTTAACGTGTGTATGCTTTACTTTAGAGGCAAACTCTTCAATAATCTCATATACTTCTTTCAACGGGTAGCCGAACCAGTAGAAGTTTCCAGTATCCAACGTTAGCCCTAGGTGTTCATCATTAACCATTTGGAAAAGCGACCTTAAAAACTCCCTCTTATTTGCAATAACACCGTGATTCTCAACAGCTAGACTGACTCCAAGGTCACGGCAGGAACCTATACACCTTCCAACGGCATCCGCCACCCTTTTAACGTGCTTCTCCAAATCGTAACCTGGTATTGGACGCATTACTGCATTTATTCTAACAACATCGACCTCAAGCTCTGAAGCGACTTTTACAGCTGAAAGCACGTAATCGACTTCCCTATCTAGATCTTCTGAAGAGAAATCATTTTCTACAAGGATCGCGCATACGCTCAGCTCCGCCTCTCTAAGCTTTCTTTTTAAGCTTTCTCTAGACTCTTTAGAAGATACGTCAAAACCAAGCTCAGTCACATATCCCATATCTAGGTATGATTCAACCTTCAACTCTCTACTGACGAAGAGCTCAAAGCTCGGTATACCTAAGTCCTTCAAACCATCAAATACAGTATCATAGCCCACCCACTTAACAGTAAAATCTCTTATGGACAGAAACATATAAGATCCCCGCAAAATCCCCTATCTTCTCTATATTTAAAGATTTCAAGACCGCTATTCCTTCTTCGAAGGTTGCTTATCCAACGTTGTTATGCTTCCCTGCCTTATTTCTGAGTCATACAGTACCCCCTTAAGAGAATTTAATAGAGCATGTTTTTAAGCCATGTTCTGTAGATTGAAGTACGCCTCTTACATTTTCAGTATAAAGATGCGGGGGTTGGGTTATCATCGTTTGAATCTTTACCCTACCGTTTCTTAAAAAAGCATTACACTGCTAGTAGATCTTTCTTTTAAAGATATTTAAAACGCCCGTCTTCTAATTATAGTTTGAGCATTATGATGACCATACAGGGAGATATGCTTGAAGGTGGTGGACAGATACTTAGAATGTCTGCTGCTTTATCAGCTCTACTGGGTGAACCCATTAGGATAGTGAACGTCAGGGGTAAACGTAAACCGCCTGGTTTAGCGAGGCAACATATGACAGCCTTGAAAGTCTTATCCGCCTTATGCGATGGTTACGTTGAAGGTTTAAATTTAGGCTCAACAGAAGTTGTTTTCAACCCTGGAAAGCTTAAAGCAGGTTTCTATAAATTCGACGTCGGTACTGCTGGAAGTGTAACTTTAATCCTTCAAGCAGCCATGCCTGTTATGGCATTCGCACCAGGCTACACGAAGCTTACACTTATAGGCGGTACAAACAACCCTCTGGCTCCTCCTGTAGACTACATTGAGAGAGTTCTACTACCAAACCTTAGAGCAATAGGAGTTAAAGCGAATCTAAAACTAAATAGAAGAGGCTTCTACCCTAAAGGTGGAGGAGAAGTTGAATTTTCAACAGAGCCTGTTGGGAAGCTTAAACCTATAATGCTTGATAAATTCGGTGAGATTTCGGAAGTCAGAGGGTTGGCATACAGCTGTAGACTACCGGAGCATATTGTCAATAGGATGGCTTCAAGTGCCACGGAGAAACTCAATACTGCAGGTTTAAAACCGATCTTCGAGAAGGAAGCTCTTCAGCCTTCAAACCCGAAGTGTAGTCTAGACCCAGGCTGTGGATTAATCTTGACTGTTAAACACACCTACGGCTATTTTGGTGTAGATAGACTGGGTGCTATAGGCAAACGGGCTGAGCTTATAGGTTTGGAAGCAGCTGAAGAATTAATCAATTTACTTAAAGGTGGCTATCCTGTAGACAAACACCTATGCGACCAGCTCATAGTATGGGCTAGCTTAGCAGATGGGGTAAGCAGATTCAAGACTGTAGAGCTTACATTGCACGCTCTAACATGTATAGAGCTTAGCAAGATCATTCTAAATGCTGAGTTTAAAATTGACGGAGGCTTGGGTAAGCCAAGCGAATTGGAATGCAGGGGGATAGGGTTTAAGCGGCTATAGAAAAATAGTTTAAAGCCTCCAGATCTGGTGTACAGTATTGGTTTAGAAGCCGCTGGTCATGTAGCGCCACTTCTTAACGAGGCGTTCCTTCTTGAGGCTTTTCTTCACAACCTTATAATGCTCCTTACAGAGGTACACTCTATCTTGACTGGTCAAGTCGAGACCAGAGCCGGCGGCGGTAGCTCTCTCTAGGGATCTTACGGCGGGTTTATCGCAGCCTTTAACGTCGCACAGCTTGCCTTTGGCAACCTTGCCCACGGAAATACTACGTACAATATCGCCGAATTTAAACATTCTCACCTAATGAGTGAAGCGAAAGTTAGAATAAAATCTCCCACTGGAAGGGAGGCTAAACCTAACGTTATAAATGTTATAAATGGTATTGTGGGTGAAACTAAGATTCCATCTCGGTATAGTCCTTTACTAGCATAGGGCTCAAGCTTTTGAAGCAACTCCTCCTTATCGGTTTCAGCCTTCATAAAATATACTGGCTGTCTGAGAATTCTTCCGTCTTCTTCAAGCGGTTGCTCAGCAGGATAATACCCCACTTTCTTCTTAAGCTCTTCGAAGGATACACGTTTAACTGTTAAAAACAATAATGTCCTGCGTAGCCTGCCTTTGACATATATGCCTCGTAATGGGTCTCTTCCCATAATCAGCTCTTTCGTGTTTAAAACGGCTATAGCCAATGGGTAGCATAAGGAAAGTGCGATGGCATTATTAAACACTGTAACTACTGGTATGTTAAGAGAGGCTCCAAACTGTTGAATCCAAGTTGGGCTTTCAGGGAGGGTTAAACTGAGGAAAATCAAAGCCTTTGAGTCAGCTCCTCCGAAAAAACCAATATAGAAGAGTAGGAAACCCATTATACAACCTACGGTTAAAGATATCAACAGTCTTAAAAGTTCAAGTTGACCCGTTAAAACATCTATAATATTTATAGCGGTTCCTATGATAGACCCAATAATCCAAAACTCATCTTGAACTTCTCTAAACTTTACGTCTAAGACAGTAGACGGTGTCAGAATTCCGAAGGACAATAGTAGCCTGAAGCTGAACAAGTCCATAATTCTAAGCCTCAAATATAGCTTAAGATAAATTAAACACTTTCCTCAAGCCTAGCGGTTTTCAGCCTATCTAAGTCGTCTGGTACTTTAAACACTCCTCTTTCAGTTATAATGGCCGTCACAAGCTCTGAAGGAGTTACGTCGAAAGCAGGGTTTAGTACATCAACGCCCTCTGGAGCTATTCTACAGCCGCAAATTGTAACGACCTCTTCTCTACTCCTGAATTCTATAGGCGCGTCGTCGCCACGTTCCAGTTTAAGGTCTACTGTAGACATCGGAGCGGCTACGTAAAACGGTATCCCATGTCGATTTGCGAGAACAGCCAACATATACGTCCCTATCTTATTGATAACATCGCCGTTTAAAGCTACTCTATCGGCACCGACTATGACCTTATCTACAAGCTTCTTACGCATTATAAATCCAACCGCATTGTCGGTTATGAGTTTAAAAGGTATTCTATCCATGAGAAGTTCGAAGGCCGTCAATCTAGCACCTTGAAGCACAGGCCTAGTTTCAGTTGCATAGACTTCGATGTGTAAACCTCTGGCTATAGCCGACCTTATTACTGCCAGTGCTGTTCCATATCCAGTAGTGGCTAGTGCTCCCGCATTCTGCTGGCTTAAGCCATTTACAGTGCGTGAGCACTATATCTCCGTCTTTAAGCAGTGTTGCACCATATTCTCCTATCTGTCTATTTATCTCGTAGTCTCTCATCCATATTGCTTTAGCCTCTTCTACTACACTCTTCTTAGCCTCTTTAAGATCTTTAGCTTCAGAAACTTTTTTAAAAACTCTATCCAAAGCCCAAAATAAGTTTACAGCCGTAGGCCTTGTAGACTTAAGCTTTTCATATGCCTCTGCAATTTCCCTTTTGAAATCGCTCAGGCTTTTCGCTCTAGATTTGTATGCGACTAATGCTAATCCAAGCGCAGCTGCAACGCCTATGGCGGGTGCCCCTCTTATGGTGAGGTTTTTAATGGCTTCGGAAAGCTGTTCCACACTACGTATTTTAACATACCTAAGCCTCTTAGGCAGCTGTTTCTGATCTATTGCTACTATGACTCCATTCTCCCACTTTATAGTCCTGAGTGTGAAAAAACTTTCACCATTCATCAAAACTCAAAATCTAGCTCTACGCTATAAGGATTTACTGTATAAAGGCTTGCTAGATACGCATACTCTATGAGTTCACACTTTTACGTGAAAATAGCCTCTAAGTTTTATATGGAGTTTGAACTCTGAGTCTTCAGCTGGTTAAGCTTTAAGAATACTGTAGACATCAGTTTTTCCAGGTTCAGCTTTTCCTTAGCAGATACTTGTGTGACTGGTATTGGGTTTACATACTCGGATACAATCTTTAAACGGTTGGAGACCTCCTCTCTACTTAAAAGGTCTACTTTGTTTAAGGCTACAACAATCCTGTTAGAATCTACTTCAAGGCTTTTCAAAATATCTAAACAGGTAGATAGTCGGAAGAACATTATAGGTTGGGGGTCTGAGCAGTCTACAACGAGAATGATAATGTCTGCAAACTTTATGTCGTTTAAAGTCAGTTCGAATGATTCAAGCATTCTAGGGTCTAGATCGTGTACAAAACCTATGGTGTCTACAAGGAATACTTCGCCATAGTTATTGGTGAGATAGTATTTGCTTGAAAGGGTTGTAAACGGCTTAGGACTGACGGGTTTATTTAAACCGGTTAAAGCGTTGAAGAGAGATGTCTTACCACTGCTATAGTATCCAGCTATGCATACTATTGGTGAACCTATCCTACGCCTCTTGAATATCTGCTCTATACGAATCTTCTTTCTTTTCTCAAGCTCATCATAAACTCTGGCTATCCTCCTCCTCAGCGTATTTACAACAGAGTGATATATGTACTCTCCACTAGACCTCTTCCATGGATGTTCCCTTCCAACTCTATACTTAAAACTTGCCTTAAGCTTCTCGTATGGATAACTTTTAATGAGTCTAGCAAGTTCTACTTGAAGCTTGCTAAGCTCATCTGAGCTTGCATTATCAAAAATCTGCAGAGTAACTTCATACCTATCTAAAACACTGACTCCTAGGTAATTTTCCAAGTTATACTTCTGCTTACTAGATAGAATGTTGTAAACCGCGAAAATATCTGCCCCTTCCTTATCCACAAGTTTTTTAATTTCTTCAACTTTTCCTTTGCCGAATACGTAATCTACACTCTCTTTAGGCCTAACTTGAATAACGGTTCCACAGACCTCGTAGCCGGCGGCTTCAACAAGAGACTTAAATTCTGTAAGCTTAAGTAAGTATAGATTATGATCGTGTGGGTTCTTCTTAACCATGCCTATCAGAGCTTTTCTAGGCGTCTCCATCAATTTGGACATAATTTAAACATACTTCTAGGCTTTTAAATTTTCTAAAAACTCATAGAGCCTCTTTAAAAACTCATACGCCTTATCTCTTGTTACAGACTTAGTCGTTTATAGAAGCCTCTTTCACTCTGAATAGTAGTTGGTGGACCATGACCTGGATACACTTTCAAGTCATCCTTAAGGCTTAAAACCCTCTTGAGGCTTCTCATCAGAATCGGGTAAGACCCTCCATGTAGGTCCGTTCTGCCAAAGCCCATTTTAAACATTAAGTCGCCGGTGAAAATTAAGCCGTGTCCAAGTATGGATATGCTTCCAGGCGAATGTCCAGGTGTGTGTAGCACTTTAAGCTTCAATTTTCCGACTCCAACTATTGTGCCTTCATCGACGTAGATGTCTGGTTCAATAGGCATACCCATAAGTCTAGCCGTTTCTACGTCGGATTTATGAATTGCAACTTTACATCTTAATGCATCCTTAACGTCTAGATAGGCTGAGTAATGGTCAGGATGCCCATGAGTTACTATAAGCAAATCCACGTACAATCTATTCCGCAACACGCAATCGATTATTCTATCCGGAGAACCACCAGGATCTATTATTAAAGCTTCACCGTTATTTTCAACTATATAACAGTTTGTCTTTAAAAGTCCAACGATTAAACGCTTGATCTTCAAGCTTTAAAATCTATTGAATTTCTCGTTAATAAAGCAATAGCCCGGTTTTTACATGCCTAGTCGGCGTAAAAAGGCAACGTTATTATCTTACTCTACTGTATTACTTCAATCGGCATGCGAACTCAAGAATCAGCTTTAACAGTCACTGTAGCAAGTCTATACGCCGTTTTAACCTTAGCCTTAGCACCTATATCCTTCGGTCCAATCCAACTTAGGGTATCTGACTGTTTGATAACTCTATCGGCGCTACTAGGTCCACCTATTGTGATCGGCGTCACACTGGGCTGCTTCATTGGAAATCTGCTCTTCTACGTCTCAGGTGGGGCTTTTATTATGTCGCTGGGTTTAGTATTCGATGCGACGCTTGGACCATTGGCAAATTTGGTAGCTTCTCTAACGCTGTTCAAGCTTAGGAGAAGAGTTAGAGTAGCCGCCTTTTTAGCGGCTTTGGAAATCGGTGTAATCGTCGGAAGCTATCTATGGTTGATATTCCCACCGCCTGAACTAACGCCTGGGTTGCCAGCATGGTTGTACGTGATAATTAGCGTAAGCTTGAGCAGTTTAATATCTGTAGCCGTCTTAGGCTACGCTATTCTAACGCTATTTAAACGTGAGGCTTTGAGAAAGCTTTTGGTAGGCTGGGGTTTAAAACTGTACCTTTAGTAGGAAGATTTATTGGGAAGAGTGACTGTAGAAATTCAGGTGGTTTAAGTTTGAGCGATGCTGAAATCCCTCCGGCGGTTCAGGAACAACTCGTCAGATTCCAGCAGATTCAGCAGACTTTACAGGCAGTAGTAGCCCAGAGGCAGCAGGTTGAAATGGAGCTTATGAGCGTTGAAAAAGCTTTGGAGGAACTCGAGAAGGTGGATGATAGCACGGTAGTATATAAGTCTGTCGGAAGTCTGCTCATTAAAGCAGACCGTCAAAAGCTCATAGAAGAGCTTAAAGATCAAAAAGAACTATTAAACGCCCGATTAACGATTTTGAATAAACAGGAGACTAGAGCTAGAACTCAACTTAAAGAAGCCAGAGAGAAACTGCAAGAGAAACTTAAAGGTATACAGTTGGAAGAATAGCAATCATGAAGTGCGAGTCTACCGTAGGATCCAGCTTCAGACGTGTGTGAACACTAATTAAGTTTTACTTTTGAATATACCAATCGGAGGCTTTATAACGTGGATGTGGATAGAGTGTTAGGCTACTGTCTAATTTCAATTGGGCTTGGAATGATACTTTCATCAATCTGTCTAATGTATGCCGTATTCACCAATCATTTTGAGCCTCCTCACATACTTTCATTCAAAGACGTTAAATTCTTAATCTCTCCGCCAACTGGAGGGGCTCCAATAGAAACTACGGTTATTCAAGGAAGCCAACTTAGTAAGTTTGCGAATATGTTACTATGGACAATTTTCATGTTTTTCATTGTTTCCGCGGGAGGAAAGCTGTGCGACGTAGGCGTTAAATTAGTTAAAGGAGTGAAAAAGTGAAAACCGAGGCTGTATGTTTTCCAGTGAAATTGACTGTAACAATCGAGCCATCAGCTATCTAATCGTCGTCTTTTCCCATAGACGGTATAGTTCGTCTGCTATATACACTTCATCTACGTATTCTATTGAAGAGTTTTTAATAACCTCTACTAAGTGTCCTGTAAAATCCCCGACTCTTCCAATTACACTAGCCTCCACACCAATCTTCTGTAAAACTTCTAAAGACCTGTTCAACTTCTCAGGTGGTATCGCCGCCACGAGGGCTCCGGAGCTTATCAATTTTAATGCATCAACACCAAGGGCTTCGGTTGCGAGTTTTGTCTCTTTAGCAATCGGTATTTTATCAGCGTATAGTTTAATAGTCTTCCGTGAAGCGTATGCGAGCTCTGCAACACCACCCAATATTCCTCCCTCGGTCGGATCGTGCATAGCTGTGGTAAGTCTATTATCAGCCAGGGCAAGTGCCTCTTTTACAACGCTTATTCTAGCTAAGAACTTAGAGCCCTCTTCAACGGTTGAATAGTCGAGTCCCCGGTTTTTCAAAATCTCGGCAAAGTCTGTGCAGAGTATAGCAGTTCCTTCAATAGCCGCTGTTTTAGTCATGATTATGTAGTCGTTGGTCTTTGCACCTGAAGTTGTCACGATTTTCTCTAAATCGGCGATTCCAATGGCGGTTGTACCGACTATAGGTCTATCGAGTCCAGGTGTACTCTCTGTGTGACCTCCGATGACCATTATTCCCAGGTCTTTTGCTGCTCTATCGACTTGATCCATGACTTCACTGAGGGTTTTCTCTGGAGCATTCTCAGGGAGGAATAGCGACATTAAAAACCACCTTGGTCTTGCGCCTCTGACAGCTATGTCGTTGGCGACTATGTGTACTGCAAGCCATCCTAAGGATTTACATGCGCTGGTGATTGCGTCATTATGTACAACTAGAGCTTTCCCATCTCCAAGGTCTACTATAGCTGCGTCTTCTCCAGTTGCAGGGCCTACTAGGACACTTGGGTCTTTAGAGCCGGTCTTTGTGTACACGAGTTTCTCCATGATCTTGGGTGGAATCTTACCGACCATTCAACCACCGGTTGAACATAGTCCTCCGATGGTATATTACACAGTTGGAGGAGATAAAGTATTATCCTTTGTGTTTGAGGTGTTGAAAACATTTTAAGTATCTGTTTAGCTAGATAAGCTATCTGTGGTTTGGTATGAAAGTGTTCATCATGACTGATTTAGAGGGGGCGTCTGGAGTAGCTGGTCATTGGTCTGATATAGACTTTGGCGGTAAAGACTATGAAGCCGCTAGAAGGTTTCTAACGGGTGATGTTAATGCGGCTATTGAGGGTGCTTTTGAAGCTGGTGTTGATGAAGTGGTTGTTTTAGATGGTCATGGGGCTGCGCTAACTATACTAATGGAGGAGCTTGACCCTAGGGCTCAGTTGATAAGGGGTCGGAGGGTTCTAGAGCTTGAGGGTTTAGATGGGAGTTTCAATCTGATGTTTGCTGTAGGTGCTCACTCTATGGCTGGGACTTCAGACGGGCTTTTAACACACACTTTATCTACGGCTATAGATGGTGTTTGGTTGAACGGTGTTCGAGTTGGGGAGATAGGGCTTTGGGCTGCTTTAGCTGGAGACTATAATGTCCCAGTAGGTTTAGTAACTGGAGATTTCGCAGCTGTACGTGAGGCTGAAAACCTCCTAAAGAAGGTGTGTACTGTAGCTGTTAAGAAGGCTACCAGTAGGTTTGCGGCGAAATGTCTCCATCCGAAGGTCTCTCGGAAGCTTATAAGAGAAGCGGCTGTAGCTGCGGTTAAAAGGGCTGAAGAGTTTGCTCCGTTTAAGCCTGAAAAGCCGATTGAGCTTAAGGTGGAGTTTCACGATAGTGAGACTGCTGAGCGTCTTTCACGTAGAAAGGGGGTTGTCAGATTGAATGGGAGGACTGTTTCAGCTAAGGGTATGACTATGCTTGAAGTCTACTCGCTTCTACTGGGCTGATTGGAATCGAATGTGTATAGGGGGTAGTATCCTATTAGAGTGGGATGTAGATAGCGTCGTTCGTCTTTATAGAGATGGGAGACGGCTTTCAAACGTTCTGGTTGGGGTGGTTGTTTGAAAGTGTGTAGCTGAGTGGAAGCGGGGGGTTGAAAACCCCGTTTTTATCATCTTTCCCCATTCTGGAGGGTCTTCTAACCATACCATTCGCCACTTCAATTTAAACCAATATTATGGATATTTTATGGGGTGGTTTATGGGTGTTTTTTATGGAGGTTTAGACCCCTCCCCTCTATAGTTTTCCCATTTTAAATTGCTCGTGGTAGTATTCTACGTGTTGAAGATGTACAGATTTAGAGTGTTCATCGCTTACTCTGATGGTCTCTGCGTTGATGCCGTTAATGGAATTTAAGTCTATCCTTAAGCTCCAACGGGTCTGAAGAGACTAAACACTTTTGAAGTCTTCAGAAGGCTCATTGAAGCCGTAACACTATAAGCTCCTCTACGCTTTCGGCTTCAACCATCCTAACTACTCAAGGAGAAGTCTAGTTCTTTGTTGAGGGGAGTTGGATCAGTTTATGTTTTAAAGGAGGAGCTGGGGATTCAAACTTTCAGATTGATGGAGGCTCTATGGTGGAAGAGTGGGCCAGAGTCATGTTAAGCAAGTTTAGGGCAGACCCGTTTACAGATAAAAAGACCTGCTTTAGCGCAATCAAAATGGGATCAAAACCAGTATGTACATTTCCAATATATTATGAAGAAGCAGTGATAAACTCCTTATTTATTTTTTGGTGCGAATTTTATCGTGGTGGTTACTGTGAGGAAGGTTGAGATCTATGGTTTAAAGATGAGTGAAGATATCAACTCCGAGACCGATCTTCCAAAGTTGATAGTTGAGGAAGCTGAAAGACAGGCTTATGGGATAAAGGAAGGGGACGTAATCGTTATAACATCGAAAATCGTCTCGAAGGTTGAAGGTAGAACCCGCAAGCTTAGCGATGTAAAGCCTTCTCGCAGAGCTTACTTTCTTTCAAGATTCTATAAAACACCGCCAGAAGTTATGGAGTTGTATCTTAGAGAAGGCGAGATAAAAGCTGTAATTCCGATAGAGAAGCTTGCGAAAAAGTATGGGCATCTATTCGAGGAGTATACGAGGAACAAGGAAGACGCTCAAAAGGTCATCAGAGAACACCCTTACATTTTTCTCATCGATGTGAGAAATCGATTACTAACTTGGGGTGGTATCGATTTTTCAAACTCCCCTCCGGGCTATTGTACGCTGATACCAGAAGATCCAGATGAATCGGCCAGGAGAATAAGGGAGAAAATAAGGGAGTTAACGGGTAAGGAGACGGCTGTTGTTATTGCGGATACAGAATGGAAGCTTGATAAATTCGGCACGGTTGATATAGCAATAGGCTCTTCGGGAATCCAGCCTGTTTCAAGAAACTTTGGTGCTAAAGATCTTTATGGTAAGCCTAAATTCGGCGGAGTTGACGATTTGACAGACCTAGTTTCTGCATCTGCGAACTTACTTTTTGGTCAAACAGATGAGGCAATACCAGTGGTAATCATAAGAGGGTTGAAATACGAGAGAAGCGAAAAGGGAGTAGCAAATGTAACATATCCAATGAAAGCATTTAGAGAAGCCCTCAGAATGTTAGCATGGGAAAACATCAAGTTTAAACTCCTTTCTAAATTATTTTGACCGTTTCAGAATCTCAAAGCTAAATGAATTCATGGTTGTTGTAGTTAAGGATATTCGGAGAAAAGGACTAACGATTCCTCTTGAAGCAGATATTATAAGTTGTGTCAGATGGCTGGCTTTGAAGTTTTTGAAGGGTAATCAGAGTGGATGAGGCTTATGTAGTATGTCAATCTTGTGACTCAGTAATAAGAAGGGATGAGGTTAGAGGTAATTGTAGGGTTTGTAGCAAGAAGACTTGTGTAGCTTGCTCTAGAATCTGCGATGAATGCTTGAAGATAGTTTGCAAAACTGCGTCAAGGTTAGGGAGGTATGGATTGATGGAAACCTTTACTTAAGAAGGATGCGCGATTTCTGCGTTAGCGTTTATCCTAGAAACTGGCGATGACTTATATGTGTTTCACGACTCTTTAACATGAAGTCTGAGAGATAATCCTATCCAATTTTTTCAGAGCATCTTTCTCTTCCGGGTCTATGAGCTCTATTCCCTCCTCTTCAGCCGCTCTACATAGGTCTTTATCTGAGCATACCAGGATGAGTTTTTCCTTTGCAGGCTCTAAGGCTTTTTTCAAGCTTACGACGCTGGCTAGTTGTAGGCAGTCCGATGATGGTAGAGCATGCTTAACTGCTAATGGAGCTGCTGAAGCTACAAGCTCATCATTCATGCTCATTATGGCAATTCTGTCAAGAACATCCTTAAGGAAATGCGAAACAACGGCGTTAAAGGCTTCCCTCGACAAAGCTTTCCTTCTCATTCGAGTCGAGAAAGCGACTATAAACTCAAGTATGCTCAAGAAAGAGGTGGTGAAGGCATGCCTGGCTGAAAGTAAGGCAAACTCCCCATCAGTTTAAGCTCATCTTTTGCTTTAACCACAAGCTCAAAATTCTCACAATACTCTTCGTACAACTCATCGTTAGAATCAGCTGGGTCTTCAAAAGTTCTCTCTATCTCTTCTTCAGTTTTTCTCTCACCAGTCGTTAGCTTGAAGGCAGCTATATTTAAAGCATTGTCTTCCCTATAATTTCCAGATTCCCACAATTCCCTAGAGACTTCGATGAAAGCCTTTTTAACCCTTGAGCATACCATACTAACATAAAAGAACATTGTAAAAAATTTAAAATTTTAAATACTTTTTATTAGATTAAGTGGTTCAAAATGGAACTCTTAAGATTTGAACCTGAAGCATTAAGAGAGATATGCGAGAGTTTTATACCAGAAGTAATGCATATCGTAAAATCCAATAGGAATTTTAAGCTATGAGGAAGTTAAAGGTAGCATCTACAACCCCTTACCCAAAATGCACGATTGCACAATATCTGAGGAGGCTAAGGAAAGCTCTTACAAGCATGAGGAGGAAGAGGATTACGTATTCCAGCAAGATGCATGTTTAAGCATTTTAAGAAGCTTGAGCAAGCTCTTCGGAGGAATTATTCCTACACGAGACGCCATTAATTCCTTAAAGAAAGAGGGGCTAGAAAATCCTGAAGAGGCTACTAGAAGACAAAAAGAAATAAATTTGAAAGCTTAAGAAAGTAACTTTGTATCCGAGTTCAAAGTTAATAATAAGATTACCGAGAGCAACTAGCTTTATTTTTTCTCCTTATGGTATCCTGAGCCTTTTTTGTTGGGCATAGAACTACGAAATCTGGTATCAAAGTAAGATGGATGAGTTTCCTATGACTTTAGAACTGATTTGATACACTCTACAATATCTCTACCTCTTGCTGGATTTAAAGAAACAGTTTGACCTTTTTTATGCAACAAGATGTACCCTTCTCTAACCAACTCTTCTATGCAATTCCTGACCCTTTTACCATCATTTCTTAT
>Ga0209080_1000289_pt1 | contig 37123 bp, 34 predicted proteins | sample JNZ110809AmetaG_FD_184123 | JGI IMG/M metagenome (GOLD analysis project Ga0209080, IMG submission 184123) | Hot spring microbial communities from Jinze hot spring, China to study Microbial Dark Matter (Phase II) - JNZ 110809A (SPAdes) (version 3) ...
CATAAACGTTTTAATTGACCCATCATCCATCTTGACCGGGATTGAAACGATTAAAGTTCTTTCAGGAATTTTCAGGAACTCTCTTAGCCCTTCATCAAGCTTCAAGATATCTGCAGCTTCTTCAAACTGCTTAATTACTGAGTCTAGAAATTCTTTACCACTTACAGAACTTGTTGACAATATGCTCTCACATATTCTAGAATAATTAGCCTATATTTAACTTATATTTAACTTGAGAGATTTCATGATATTAAAAGCAATAACGTATTCAATAAAAGGATGTATTAGACATATATGATTATGATGAATTAAGTGGTAAGCTGAAAAAACCAAATTCATTAAACCATCTATCTCTAGGATGAGGCGAAGGCTAAATGATGTAGCTGAACGATCTATCATCCTAAGATAACTTTAAACACATTTTCACACCAGCCTTCGTAGTTAATTTTTCTTATTACATTTACGTTACAATGATAGTCTCTGTCTGTTGCTTTCTTTATAGATTAATGGAAGAAAAGAATAGATAAATATGGCTGTGGCACATAGTTTCATTTATGGGTCTAGATGATTTGAAGGTTCGTGAAGATTTGATGAAATTTCTTTTTTGTTGTGGATTGGTTGAAGATTATGTTTCTAGAGCTTATAGATCATTGGCTTCTAGATTAGATGATGGGCTCGTTAAGGTTATGCTTGATTATATTGCAGATGATTCGATGAAGCATTCGAAGATTCTTATCGGGATCTCTAAGTATTTTGGAGTAAGCGAGATTAGTTTAAATGAATGTGAGAAGACGATCGGGTCTACCGCTACAGATATCATAAAAGATGCTGAAAGGGCTTCGGCCGAGACAGATAAGATTTCATTAAAAAAGCTTATTTCAGAATTTGATAAACTCATTGATTTAGAGAAATACTTTGGAGAAGAATATTTTATGATGATTCAGTTAAAATCATTTACTGTTCTCTCAGAGTACGAGAAACTTGACATAGGATTTATAAAAGAAATTCTAGAATATATTTCTGAAGATGAAAGAAGACATGTGAAGATACTTGAATTCATCAAGACACTTGCTTCACAATAGTAAGTTACTAACTTCATAACGAGTTTCAATTTCGGATGATAAATAACTAACTAAAATTATAACATACCTCTATTTCAGCACATTAATTCACGTGCAATAGATATCTTACAATGAGACATTTCTCCACTCACTACATTGATGACATACAATATTAAAAAGTTATAAAATAGTGTTTACATACTATTCTAGGTGTACTAGTATGTCTTGGGAGAGGTGGTGGAGAAGGAGGTCTCCATTCAGTAGGATATTTGAAGAAATGGAGCAAATGATGAGAGAGTTGGATGAAATGTTTTCAAGATCAATTGAAGAATTTGAGAAAGAATTTCCAAGAGAACTTATCCGTGAGAAGAAGCTTAAAGATGGAAGTACAATAAGAGAATTTGGACCAATCATTTATGGATACTCTATAAAGATTGGACCAGACGGTAAACCAGAGATAAGAGAGTTTGGGAACATTAGACCTAGAGGTAGACCAGAGATAGTTGAGTTAACAGAGACGCGTGAGCCACTTGTAGACGTTTTCGAAGAAGATGATACAGTTAAGGTTGTTGCAGAAGTTCCTGGAGTAGAGAAAGAAGACATAAACCTTAACGCTACAGAAGACATGTTGATAATATCTGTCAAGACGCCTCAAAGAAAATACTATAAAGAAGTAGAGCTACCGGCAAAAGTCGATCCAAATAGTGCTAAAGCATCTTACAAGAATGGAGTATTAGAAGTAACGTTAAAGAAGAAAGAAGGAGTAAAAGAAGAGAAAGGCGTAAAGATCAAGGTAGAGTAACCAGTAACCTATATAATGCTCTTTTCTTTTTATACTAGACTATAAGTATATTCCCCGCTTATCTTATATGCTCTTTAAGAGACTTCAATATTAGTTACAACATCTTCTATAGTATTGAGAAGAGTAACTCTAAAGATATTTGTTTAGGTTGTGGTAGATATCAAGTAGTATGGTTGAGACAGTTATTTTAAAAGTTGCTGAAGCTGCTGGTAGAGATGTTGGTAGGGGTATAGCTAGGATAGATCCTGAGATAGCTTCTAAGCTAGGGTTAAAGGCTGGAGATGTAGTTGAGATTATAGGTAAGAAGACTACTTACGCAATTTACTGGCCTGCTTATCCTCAGGATAGAGGTAGAGAGATAATTAGGCTAGATTCTCAGACTAGATATAATGTTGGTGTAGGGATAGATGATAAAGTTAAGGTTAGGAAGGCAGAAGCGAAAACAGCTAAGACAGTTACACTTGCATCAACCGAGCCTATATTTATACTAGGTTTAGAGCAGTATCTTGAGCAAGTACTCTTCGGTAAAGTTGTAACGGTTGGAGATACCATCTCGCTAAGTATTCTAGGTAGGAAGATAGAGTTTAAGATTATTTCAACAAACCCTGTTGGCCCCGTCATTATAGGTGAGGGAACAGAGATAAAGATCTCGGAAGAACCTGTTAAAACACTTCCACCAGCTATACCTAGAGTGACCTATGAAGATATTGGAGATCTAAAAGAAGCTATACAGAAGATTAGAGAAATGGTTGAGCTACCATTAAAGTATCCAGAATTATTTGAGAGGCTAGGCATAGAAGCACCTAAAGGCGTACTTCTATATGGTCCACCAGGAACAGGGAAAACTTTACTAGCTAAAGCTGTTGCAAACGAGGTTAATGCAAACTTCTACGCTATTAATGGTCCAGAGATTATGAGCAAGTTTTATGGTGAGAGTGAAGAGAGGCTTAGAGAAGTCTTCCAGCAAGCACAAGCTAATGCTCCAAGCATAATCTTTATCGATGAACTGGATGCTATAGCTCCTAAGAGAGAAGAAGTTACAGGTGAGGTTGAGAAGAGGGTTGTCGCCCAGCTCCTCACATTGATGGATGGACTTGAAGCTAGGGGTAAAGTAGTAGTTATAGGAGCAACAAACAGACCTCACGCTATAGATCCAGCATTAAGGAGACCTGGAAGATTTGATAGAGAGATAGAGATAGGTGTGCCTAACACAGAGGCTAGATACGAAATACTGCAAGTCCATGTTAGAGGTGTACCTCTAGCTGAAGATGTAGATTTAAAGAAGATAGCAGAGATGACTCATGGATTTGTTGGAGCGGATCTCGCAGCATTAGTAAAGGAGGCGGCTATGCGTGCTCTTAGAAGAGTTTTACCAAAAATAGATTTATCGGCAGAGAAAATACCTGCAGAAATACTTAATGAGCTAAAAGTTACTATGAAAGATTTTCTAGATGCTTTAAATGATGTGCAGCCAAGCGTTATGAGGGAGATTACTGTAGAAGTTCCAGAAGTACACTGGGAGGATATAGGAGATCTAGAAGAAGTGAAACAAGAATTGAAGGAAGCTGTTATATGGCCTCTAAAATACAAAGAACTCTTTAGACATATGAATGCGAAACCTCTGAAAGGAATACTCTTGTACGGTCCGCCTGGAACTGGTAAGACTCTTCTAGCTAAAGCCGTGGCAACAGAATCTGAAGCAAACTTCATCAGTGTTAAGGGGCCAGAGATATTGAGTAAATGGGTTGGAGAATCTGAAAAAGCTATTAGAGAAATATTCAGGAAAGCTAGACAGGCGGCACCCTGCGTAGTGTTCTTCGATGAATTTGATGCTATAGCTCCTACACGCAGTTCAGGTATAGGAGATTCAAGAGTAACAGAGAGAATAATCAGCCAACTCCTCACAGAAATGGATGGATTAGAAGAATTGAGAGATGTGGTTGTTATAGCTGCTACAAATAGACCAGACATAATAGACCCTGCACTACTTAGACCTGGAAGATTCGATAAACTAATCTACGTACCTCCACCTGATAAGAATGCTAGAAAAGAGATATTCAAGATACATCTTAGAAATACGCCTCTATCTGAAGATGTTGATTTAGAGAAACTTGCGGAAATGACTGAAGGATACACTGGAGCTGACATAGCGGGCGTATGTGGTACAGCTAAGATGTTAGCTATAAGAGAACATGTAGAGATGTATGGTGATACAGAAGCAAAGAAGAATCTAGATAAGCTTAAAGTAAAGATGAGCCATCTAGTTGAAGCTCTGAAGAAAGTTAAGCCTCTTTCAACACGTGAAATGGAGTTCTATAAAGAGGTAGCGGAAAGATTCAGTAGACTTAGATAAGAATTTTTCTACATCTCTTCCACCAACGGTATTCCTAAAATCTTTAAAACATTTCCGAGAGTTATCTTGAAAGCCATCACCTCAGCTAACCTAAACCTCTTCAAACTCTCCTCTTCTGTATGGAGTACTGGAACTTCTTCATAGAATTTACTAAAATCAGATGCTAGGTTAAATGCATAGTTTGCAAGAGTCTTTATTAGCAATGTTTCTCCAACTTCTTCTAGGAGAGTTGGAAAATATGCTAATCTTCTAAGAAGTTTTTTCTCTTCTTCCATTAATTTAGGTGGAGGGTTTGTAGAAGCATCTACATCTGCTTTTTCTAGTATTCTACATGCTCTCGCATAAGAATACTGTAGATATGGTCCAGTATCTCCCTCAAGTTTAAGTATCTCTTCTGTATCAACTATTATCATCTTATCTACATCGGGTTTGATTAGACAGTATCTCAATGCACCTACAGCTACTTTCTCAGAAACATCTGAAATCTTTTCTCTACTCCAATCTGGATGTCTCTCTAATACTTCTTGTGAGACTTTTTCTTTTAGCATGTCTAGAAGCGTATCCACTTTTACGTACAGTCCTCTCCTTCCACTCATATGTACAAATTCTTGTTTTGGTTCTGGAGTGTAACCCATCTTTACAGCATCTCTTACACTCATTGCTACAACCTCGTATCCATAGTGGATATATCGGTTGGAAGGTAGACCAAGCAAACCCAGAGCATATCTAATTATTTCTTGGGGTCTCTTCTGTCTAACATCTATAACGTTTAGAACGTATTCAGGTACACCTATATTTTTCTCAATCTCACCATTCACATCTGTAATCAATACTTCTCTACCCCATGGATCTATAGTTAGGATTCTATACTTGAAGTCTTTTGAAGTGCCTCTAAGCTTCCATACAGCGTACGCTATATCTCTAGCAACATATGTTGTTGAGCCATCACTCTTAACTAGTACTTCATCTCCTTCCTTAGATAAGACTGGATGTTTAGATAAGTCGAGTAGCCAGCATCCAGCTTTTGGGCCAGATTCAGCTTTATAGACAGCTCCAATCTCTACCAGTTTCTGGAATACTTCTCTCCAGATATCGTAGCTTATTATATCGCTCTCCATGTTAAGTATATCGTAGCTTGCTCCAAGCCTCCAGCATGTTTTCAATTGATCTCCTAAAACTTTTAACACCAATTCACGGTTGAGGTGGTAGTATTTCTCATCTCTTTCTTCTATCATTCTCGCTATCTGCCGTCTCTTCTCTTCTAGCTGCTTATCTTCTTCTATACGTTTAGAAACTTCTACATAGACTACATCTCCAAAATATTCATCATGTCTTACACCGTTCGGTGGCTCGGCACTGTATCCAAGCTCCGTTATACCCAGTATCACGTCAGCCATCTGCGTACCACTATCATCAATATAGTTGAGTGCTAGAACATCATACCCCAGAAATCTAAATAATCTCACGAGAGTGTCTCCTATACAAACATTCCTAGCATGACCTATGTGTAGAGCTTTGTTAGGATTGACGGAAGTATGTTCAACAATCACTTTTTTACCAATGCCTATGCTGCTTGAACCATACACTTCTCTCTCAGAGAGGATAGTTTTCAAGATTTCTTCAGCATAAGCCCTCCAATCTACTTTAAAATTTATGTATCCTGATAAAGCTTCAACAGATTCTATTATCCTCCCTCTTCCTCCACATATCTTTTCAACTATCTTTTCAGCAACCTCGACTGGATTTAGATTTTCTCTTTTAGCTATATCGAATGCAATAGGAGAGGTAGCTTCACCATAATTTGGATTCTTTGATAATACTATCTTTCCATTACTTACTCCAGCTCTCTCAAGAAGTTTCTTAGCTTCTTCTACAAGTTTTCTGAAAGTCATACCACTGATAAAATTGTAAAGAAGTTAATTCTTAAACTTTATAAATAGAAGGCGACTTTTCCGAAAACCTAGATGGAGATTTAGAATAGAGTTTACTGGGTATTCTAAATTTTCACGAGATTTGTAAAAGGAGTTATTTTTAAGAATGGGGAGAGAAGTAATTGGTAAGGATATTTATGGATGTAGGGAAGATTTTGGTGGTTGGTTTAGGAGAAGTTGGAAGACCAGTTTACGAGATATTGTCTGAAAGCTTTTCCAATGTCTATGGTTACGATACTGATACACGTAGAACAATGTGCAGACTTGAAGAAATAGGAGAGAAAGTTGATATTCTCCACATTACGTTCCCTTTCAGAGAAGTAGAGAGCTTCATAGAAAACGTAGTGAACTATATCAGTATGTTTAATCCAAAGATAATCTTCATCCATTCTACAGTTGCACCTGGAACCACTAGAAAAATTCAATCTAAGACTTCCTCTCTAGTTGTTTATTCTCCTGTTAGGGGTAAACACCCAGCCCTCAGGAAACACCTGAGATTTTGGACAAAGTGGATTGCAGCAGTAAGAGAAGATGCACTAGAAGCTGGGAAGAAACATTTAGAAGAAGCAGGCTTTACTGTTAAGATTGCGGATACACCTGAATCTTTAGAGATAGCGAAGCTTTGGGAAACAATTTACAGAGCAGCTATGATAGCGTGCTGGCAGGAGATCCATAGAATTGCTAGAAGATTTAATGCGAGCATAGATGTTATCGCCGACTTCATATCAGAAGTCCATGAAGTATTAAAAGATAGACCAGTATTCTATCCAGATAAAATTGGAGGCCACTGCTTAATCCCAAACACAGAGATTCTATCAAAAATCGTAAAATCAAAATTACTAGAATTCATACTAGAATCTAATCAACTTAGAATCAGCGAGATTTCTGATCCAGAGATTGTAGCCGAGATTGAGAAAGTTAAATCAATATGGTTGAAACATATTCCGAGAGACTACTATATGCTTGACAAAGACAAACCTGAATAACATTATGCAATATGAAAATTTCGTTAAAGCAAAGCTTGCACACCATTATTCACAATATATAATGGTACTGTAAATAACGCATCTCTTTTCATAGTGATAGTTTAAACCTAACCTTGTAGAGATTCTTTATTGGTAGAGAGATGCCGACGAATCTCCCCCATGAAGCCCAGAAAGCTTTAGCCAAGTACCAGCTCGCTAAGACTATTCCTGAAAAGATAAAGGCTCTTGAAGAAGCTCTTAGTCTGATTCCCGATCACAAAGGTACGGAGAAGCTTAGAGGTCGTATAAAACGTAGAATCGCAGAGCTTAAAAGAGAGGCAGAGAGAAGAGCATCTTTAAAGACTGGTAGGAGAGATTACTTTACGGTAAGTAAGGAAGGAGCTGCACAAGTAGCTATAATAGGTTCTACGAATTCAGGTAAATCCAGCCTGCTTAGAGTTTTAACAAATGCTAAGCCTGTTGTTGCACCATACCCATTCTCTACAGATAAACCTATACCAGGCATGATGATTTATGAAGATGTTGAGATACAGCTTGTCGAGCTTCCAGCTATACTTACAGAAGATCTTGAAGAAACACAGTATACAACAAGATCGCTTGGATTCGCCAAGAACGCTGACAGTATAATCATACTCCTAGATGGAATCAACAATCCCTTAAAGCAATTAGAGAAGATTTTAGAACTTCTAGAAGAAACAGGAATAACGATTAGACCTAGACGTGGTGAAATAGTTCTAGAGAAGAAAGATAGTGGCGGTATAAGAATAGTCTCGTTTGGAAAATTTGATGGAAGCTACAGAGAGGTGGAAGAATTATTAAAAAATGTTGGAATAAAGAATGCTGTAGTGAAGATTTATGGTGATGCGTCTATGGAAGATCTAGAAGAAACAATACTCCGAGAATCAATATACAAAAAAACACTGATAGTATTAAATAAAGTAGATCTCGTAGACTATGAGACTGTTAGAGAAGTTGGAAAAGCTGTTAGAGATCTAGATGTACCGTTTCTCCATATCTCTGTTGAGAAGAAGATAAACATAGAAATTCTTAAGAGTAAGATCTTCCAAACACTTGACTTAATTAGAGTTTATACGCAGAAAGATGGTGTAGTTTCACCTAGACCAGTTATCTTAAAAGTAAATTCAACTGTTAGAGATCTCGCTGAGAAGATTCATAAAGAGATTGCTGAAAAACTTAGGTATGCTAGAGTTTGGGGTAGATCGGTGAAGATTCAAGGTCAGCAGGTTGGACCTGGACATGTGCTCCAAGATGGAGATGTAATTGAGCTTTACTCAGATTAGTTTGAGAGAATATTTTTATGGTGGGTTAGATGATTAAGCTATTGATGAGTTTAGAAATAGTAGAAGCAAGTCTTCTCGTAATGCTAGTGATATTCTCCATAATCGCTGTTGAGTCTGAGAATCTAGTTAGATCTGTACTTGCCCTACTGGGCTTCATAATTTCTCTAAGCATAATCTTCATACTACTCTACGCTCTACACGTCGGTCTCATACTTCTATTAATCTATGCTGGAGGAGCTGTTGCACTCCTAATGATAGTGATAATGATGACTAAGGGGAGGGAGGAATAGTGAAACCATACCAAGCATTTGGATCAGTAATAGCTGTAATCTTCGCTATGATACTCTTCTTTACACTTGCCAGTAATCCACCTATACATGTAGGATGGTTGAGAGGTACAGAAGACCTAATACCTCAAAATCTCAATCTTATAGGTAGAGCTATCTCTACATATCTCTGGGAGAATCTCTATCTAGCATTCCTAGGACTCGTCCTAGTTGTCATAGTGCTAGCTCTATCTATAGTAGTTCTACTGAGGAGGGAGTGAAGATATGGTGTTACCATTATATTACTATTCTATCACGGCCGCCCTCATCTTTACGATCGGAGTTTACTGTCTCGCAACTAAGAAGAATATAGTTAAACAGATAATCGCTATAGAGATTATGGTTAATGCAGCCCACTTAAACTTTATTGCATTTGCATTCACATCTCTAGGAGTTGATCCATACGCACATGGTTTCGTAGTACTCTCACTTGGGGTTGGAGGAGCAATTGTATCGGTAGCAATACTACTAGCTGTCCAGATATATAGAACATATGGAGCGCTCGACGTAACACTTCTCAGAAAACTTAGAAAGTAGAGCATGTTTAGAAAACCCTTAGATAGTAAAAAATATGTCTATCAACATAATTTTTCCCTATAGATTATGGAAGAATACATATGGTTTGCAACTACTGTTACAGGTTTAGAAGATGTAGCTACAAAAGAGATAGAAGAATTAACAAATGTTGAGGCAGAGCCAGATGTTGGTAAAGTCTTCTTCAAGGGATCTCTTGAAGACGCAGCTATAGTAAACTATTCTTCTAGAATTGTTAATAGAGTGTTCTTACTCTTAGCTAGAGGACCAGTTTCTACTCTAGATGATGTTTACAAGATAGCTAGAAGCATCGATTACAGAGAATACGTTAACCCAACTCAAAGCTTCGCTGTTAAAGCTGAGAGGCAATCTAAACAATTACCATTTACTAGTATGGATGCAGCTGCAAAAGTAGGTAGTGCTGTTATAGAAAGCTTTAGAGAGAAGACAAGTGTAAGACTTAAAGTTAATCTAGATAATCCAGATGTAGAGTTTTACTGTCTCTTGAGAGATTCAGAGATGTTGCTAGGCTTAAACATTACCGGTCAATCTTTACACCGTAGATACTACCGTGTCTTCCACCATAGGGCTACGCTACAACCTACGATAGCGTCAGCTATGATAGAAATCTCTAAATGGGAAGGAGAAGACATGCTGGACCCCATGTGTGGAAGTGGAACCATACCTATTGAAGCAGCAATACGTCTTAGAAAAATACCTCCAGGCTTGATGAAGAACAGGTTGAATAAGTTAAAGATGGAAAATCTGAAAATATTTACAGAAGAAATTCTTGAAAAAGCGAGAGGGAAAGTACTGGGAAGAATGGAGTTGTGGAGAAATGCTAAGATAGTTGGTAGCGATGTTTCTCATAAGAATGTTGTAGGAGCTTTAAAGAATGTTGAAGCTGCAGAAGTACAGGACATAGTAAGACTGCTCACAGGAGATATATTCAAGATGGATGAGTGGCTAGACTTTACACCAAGCATAATCATAACAAACCCACCCTACGGAATAAGAATGGGTATCAGCAACATAGAAGAATTCTACAGAAAATTTATAAAAACTATAAAGAAAACAGTACCAGATGCAAAGATAACAATAATAATCTCGAAACCAACACTCTTCACAAAAATACTCATAGAAGAAAACTATACAGTAACCCATAAAAGAGAGATAATGTACGGCAGGCTAAGAACAAGCATACTCACAGCTCAGAGATAAACAAAATCTACTAGATAGAGAAGAAATTTTGAAGAATCCTCGGTATCCGACGTAGAGCCTCTCTCACACCCCTGCACCCCAGGCGGAATTAGCGGTAGGAGGTGATCCGGCCGCACGTTCCCGTACGGCCACCTTGTTACGACTTCTCCCCCCTCGCCAGGCCTAGGCTCGATCCAGCCAACAAGACTGGACCTCGCCTAGACCCAACTCGGGTGGAGCGACGGGCAGTGTGTGCAAGGAGCGGGGACGTATTCACCGCGCGGTTTTAACGCGCGGTTACTAGGGATTCCGCGTTCACGAGGGCGAGTTGCAACCCTCGATCCCAACCACGGCGGGGTTTAGGGATTAGCTCCCCCTTTCGGGGTGGCAACCCTCTGTCCCCGCCATTGAACGTCGCGTGCGGCCCGGGGGATTCGGGGCATACTGACCTGCCGTAGCCCGCTCCTTCCTCCCCCTTTCGGGGGCAGTCCCCCTAGAGTGCCCGAGCTTTTCAGCTCGGTAGCAACTAGGGGCGCGGGTCTCGTCCGTTGCCTGAATTAACAGGACACCTCACGGCACGCACCGGCGACGGCCATGCACCTCCTCTCGGCTCGTCCGGAAAGGCCTTCAACCTGTCCATCATCCTGCCGTCTCCCCCGGTAAGGTTTCCGGCGTTGACTCCAATTAAGCCGCAACGTCCACCCCTTGTGGTGCTCCCCCGCCAATTCCTTTAAGTTTCAGCCTTGCGGCCGTACTCCCCAGGCGGCGGGCTTAATGGTTTCCCTTCGGCACCGGGTGAGCCCGTAGCCCACCCGACACCTAGCCCGCATCGTTTACAGCTGGGACTACCGGGGTATCTAATCCCGTTTGCTCCCCCAGCTTTCGCCCCTCACCGTCGGGCGTGTTCTGGGCGGCCGCCTTCGCCACCGGTGGTCCTCCCGGGATCAGAGGATTTTACCCCTACCCCGGGAATACCGCCGCCCTCTCCCACCCCCAAGCCGGGCAGTATCCTCCGCAGCCCACGGGTTAGGCCCGTGGATTTAACGGAGGACACACCCGGCCGGCTACGGGCGCTTTAAGCCCAGTAATAGTCCCCACCACTCGGGGGGCGGGTATTACCGCGGCGGCTGACACCCGTCTTGCCCCCCCCTTATTCGCGGGGCTTTTTAGACCCCGCAAAAGCCACCACGAGGGTGGCACTCGGGGTAACCCCCTCACCCTTTCGGGCATTGGGGAGTTTTCGCGCCTGCTGCGCCCCGTAGGGCCTGGACTCTTGTCTCAGAGTCCATCTCCGGGCTCCCCCTCTCAGGGCCCGTACCCGTTATAGGCTTGGCGGGCCGTTACCCCGCCAACAACCGTGATGGGCCGCAGCCCCATCCTAGGGCTGGTGTACGGAGCATCCCCGTACACCACTTTCAGCGACAGGTCCTTCCAGAGCCTGTCGCTTATGGAGGTTTAACCCCAGTTTCCCGGGGTTATCCTCCTCCCTAGGGCAGGTTAGCCACGTGTTACTGAGCCGTCTGCCAGGCCCCCGGAGCCGGGGACCTTCGACTTGCATGGCTTAGCCTTACCCCGATAGCAGTGGGGTCCGGCAGGATCAACCGGAATCATATGCCTGGGGAGTAGGTTGCAGGGGTTTTGTGGAGGCTCTACGTCAGACCCGAGTTTTATTTGTTTTACTCGGGTCTCCATTTTGTGACCACGGGAGGAGGCCATCCATTCATTTTTGGGAGAGTCTCTCCCTTTTTTATCCTGGATGGTACCGCCGTCGCGCCGTGGTCTCAGCCAACAATATTATTGTTTTCGGTTTTATAAAAACTTTTCTTGTTCTTAGTCTTCTACTGTTTCTAGGTGGTTTGTTTGAAAACATTCTCTAAGTATCTTTATGTATAGTTTGTCTTCTTTTTCTACTATTCTGTAGATTTTTTCTTTTACTGCTTTTTTTACGGCTAGGATGTGGTAGCAGGTTGGTTTTTCTTCACTTAGTACTCTAAAGAAGAAGTCGTTGCATGTACAGTATTCTGGGTCTGGGAGGACTAGGTAGCGGCCATGTTTCCCTACTACTATCCAGAGAGTTCTACCACTTGGTTTGAATAGGTATAGTTTTACTCTATTTTCTCTTACTGTTTCTTCTGCTTTCTGTAAGATATCTTCACTCATGATTTCCCTCCACCATCTCTAGTTCTTTTAATCTTCCAAGCCTCTCTCCATTCAATAAGATTACTTCAGATTCATTTAACTTGAAGATATTTGATCTTATTAGCGGCCATAGTTTTTCAACTGGGTTTAATTCATTTATAGATATTCCTGTGATAAGCGGGTTGAATGCAGGCATTATTATCATCGTTATCTTTCCACGTGCTCTCACATCAACATCAAATTTCTCTCTAAAGATCTTAGCGATCTTATTCTTCTCTCCTTCAATCATAAGCCAGACAGCTTTCTTCACAATGTTCCCTAGATCCGTTCTTATACTAATCTTAGGATGTAGATGACCTGTAATTATTACGTCTGCTTTTACAACTTCTCTTCCAGGCCACCTATGACCGTGGAAACAGAAGAAACGTTTCTCACCTTTTATAAGTACTCCACTACTTGGAGCATACTTAACCGTATCTCTAAGTATCTTCATTATTCCTCCATCATGATTTCCCGGAGTAATCATTATCTCTATATTTTTCATTCCTATCTTTCTTAAAGCTTCAGGCATTTCTCTTAATTCTATCCATGAGGGCGTAGGAATCTTGTGTTTCAGATCTCCAAGTACTAGTAGCTTACTTGGAGAATATTCTTCTACGAGTGTTGTTAATGTTTCTAGGATCTTCCATGTCTGGCTAGGAATCTTTACACCTTTCTCGATAAGTTCTACTTCAAAACCAAAATGTACGTCTGAGATTACGAGGATCTTCTCAGGCTTCTCTAATAGTATTGCTGGATAGTTCTCTACGAATTTCAACGTTTCTGTAGCTCCGCCAACCTCTCTGGCAAGAACTCCTTAACTATAAAATCTAATCCATACTTACTGAAAGCTTCTAGTTCTGCTTTTCTCTTTATTCTCCAGAATTCCTTAATTTCTTTCCTCCAAGGGTCTGTCTGGTATCTTGGATCTTGTTCCAGCTCTGATAATCTCTTGATATCTTGATCACTAAGCTTCATTGACGGTAGCTTGTATCTAGTTATGTCTGAAGCCCATACACCAGCCCATACTGCATCAGGTATGTTTATTCCTTTTATGTGTGCGCTTAGAGCTGAACCGTGTATTAAAACTGAAGCTATGTGTACTCCGTAGGGGTCAGCATCTGTAAATATGTATACCGGTAGATTAAGTTCTTCGTGGAGCCTTCTGATGAGTTTTCTAGCATTACGTGGAGATTGACCAGCTGTGTGGAGGAGTAGAGCTTTATACTTCTTATCTGCACCTTCTTCAACGAATCTACTGAAAACAGCGCCTTTCTCAATTACAAATAATACTTCTGCACCACATTTTACAAATTCTGCTGTTGTTAATGCTGGTCCAATAGCGAACCCGTCTGGGTGAGATGATAAATCTACACGTTTACCTCTAAATCCAGGTACAGTGTATTCTATGACTAGATCTCCATATATTGCTGCTCTTTCTTCTGGGAATATGTTGAAGTCTTCTCTAGGAGAATCTATTATGCTTTCAAGCTCCATTATCATCTCATCACTCTCATCCTGATCTTCAAAATCTATCCCTTCACCTATAGCTACATAGTAGGTATCTCTAAGCGTAGATGTCTTGCCAGCTTCTAGAAGCCTCTTAGCGAAACTAGCTATCCATAATAATTGTGCGAAGGGTCTTAGATGTCTTATGTTTCTCGTAGTTCTCTCCTTCATCTTGCCTCCGAGAACATATTGTCTCAACTCTTCATTATAGACTATGTTCTTTGTAGTTCTAGAAGGGATGTCGAGTTCGGGAAAACTGCCTCTAACTAGATCTCTGTAAACTCTCTCTCCAAGATTCTTCATCTTTTCTAAGACAGCTTTCTTTATGATATCTGCTGTGTAAACTTTTTCTCCACCATTATCTTCAGATTTACTAACAGCTTTACGTGGCATAGATCTTCTACACAAAATTTTATACAAGCTCGTTTATAGTTGTTTCCATTAAAAGTATTCACTGAAATATTAACTAGAAAAATAGCTACTTGAGGAGGTATAAGATTGCTAAGTGGTCTTGATCGATAGTATGTTTTCTGCAACTATTTTCACGTATCCTAAGTATGGTCCTGGATAAACTCCTATAGCTATTGCGAGTATTGAGAGTATTATGAGAGGTATGAGCATTACCCTACTTGCTTCAACAGCTTTCTCAGAAATCTCTGTAACAGGTCTAACGAAGATTATCTGTACTACTCTAAGATAGTATGCTGCTCCTAGAAGTACGTTGAATATCATTAAGCCTGCAAATAGGTGGAGCCCAGCATCTATAGCGGCCAAAATTATCTGAAATTCACTTACAAAAGTGTTGAGACCTGGTACACCTGCTAGAGAGAATGCTCCTATAGCTAAACACGTACCCGTAATAGGCATCTTCCTACCGACACCACTTAGAGAATCTAGATCTCTAGTCTTTAGTGTATGTATTATTGCGCCGGCAGAGAGGAAGAGGAGAGCTTTCATGAGTGCGTGGTTGAGTACGTGTAGCAATCCTCCGGCCAGCCCAGATACTGTTCCTATCCCCAGCCCGAATACTGCGTACCCTATGTGAGCTATACTACTAAATGCAAGCAACCTCTTTATATCTGATTGGAGCATTGCCAGAATATTTCCAACAAACATTGTTGCTATAGAGAATAGTATGAGTGGAAGCTGCCATCCATAGAGAGGTTGAGGAAATATTAGAGTTAATGTTCTATACATTGCGTAGACACCTGTCTTTATCACTACTCCAGATAACATAGCGCTTATAGGGCTGGGAGCTGCTGGATGGGCGTCTGGTAACCAGCTGTGGAATGGGGCCATGGCGGCATTTACACCAAAGCCTGCAATCATGAATGCTATTGCAAGAGCTGTCCAAGAACTATTTCTCAGTTCAGAAATCTTCATAGCTTCTGTTAAACCATTGAAAGATAGTGTGCCAGCCATCCCGTAGAGTATTGAGAGACCGAAGAGTATCGCTGCGGTACCAGCTGTACTCATTATCAGATACTTGAAGGATGCTTCTACTGCTTCCCATCTACGGTAATAGAATGCTACGAGGACGTATGCTGTTAGGCTCATCATCTCCCAGAATATGAAGAATGTTATGAAATCTCCTGAGAATACTACGCCAACCATTCCCGTAACCATTGCTAATAAGAGTGGATAGTATTCTCTCTTCCTCTCCTCGATGTATCCAACCGAGAAGATAGAGGCCATTAAACCGATGAATATGAATATCGTTGCAAAATATATTGATAATCCATCTATGAAGACTAGAGAAGAAGTAAATAATTGTGGAGAAAAGGAGAACTCAAGTGGACCATGAGCATAAACTGTAAAGAACCGAATTATCGAGAATGCTAAGCAAACTGTAAATCCGAATATAGAATAGTATTCAACAATCTTCTCCTTAGAACCCCGTGTAAAAATAGCTATCAACGTAGATGTAACAACAAAGAATATTAAAGCATAGAGAACCTCCGGCCAATTCAGTATTAGGAACTCTTGTGGATAACTCATAACTAGTTTCTGAAAATGTTTATCGAAAATATTAACCTAACCTTTCTTATTTAGTTGACCAGCTACGGTATTGGTGTAAAGATTGGAGTATACCTTCAGTGCTGTTTTCTTTAAGGTTTGACTTCTATGAATCTGCTGCTAAGTTTTTCTAAGACTTTGGGGAGTGTTGTGTACTCCATTTCTTCCTGCTCTATTCTCGCTGGCATGAACTCACCCATAGTCCTCATATAGAGAGCTATTTCTGAAGCTTTCTGACGGACAGTATCCCAGAACGGATCTTCAAATAAGTCTACAGGTTCTACACCATCTACACCTACAAGTTTTCCTTCAGCGATCTGCCATCCCATAGCTATAACTCTTGGTGGACCATCAAAGTAGCTTACAACATTCTGTTTCTTCTTGAAGCTTACAGGCATGAGTGGCCCGTAGTGGCTTCCCCTCATCCATCCTGGTACGAGGAAAGGAACTGCGAAAGCTGATAGTATCTCTCCAACAGCTGGAAGACCAGATTGAGCTCTGATAATCAGCACTGGATCATCTTTACCAACATATTTACCAGCTATATATGAGAGTCTAGTTGTAGATGCGGATGCAGCAGGCTCATTATCTTTAGCTCTATAAACCTTAGAGATAACGTATCTATTAGTAGTGCCGATTAAGCTTAGTAGATCATATGATTCTTCAGGAGTCTTCAATTTGGCTGTTCTTCCTTCTCTTAAATCCATGACTTCGAATATAAAGCCCTCGTGAAGTACTGGATCGATTACAAGTCCAGCTGTATTGAATGGGTCTGCGAAGATCTTGTAGAGGGGCAGGTTCCATGCACCTGGACTAGTCTTGTCAGCAGCGAAAACTATTATAGGATCAGAACCTCTTTCCTCAAACTCAATCTCGGCCACTCCTGGCCCCATACCTTTAACCGTTCCGCTAAATGCATCTTTTAGTAGATCTTGACCTGCGGCATATAGTTTTAGTGGTTTTGAGATTTTTTCAGTAATTTCTTTGAAAACTTTCCATGCAAGTTCATGGATTTCTGGATTGTTTTCTCCTTTATGATGTGTCATGACTAGACCTACATCATCTCCGACAGAGTATACGTAGAAGCTCTTCACTATACCTGTCTCTCTACCTTCCTCCAAGATCTTCTTTGCATATTCCACCATAGAAATAGTTGGACAAACATGCCCAGCTACAGAACCTACATCAGCTTTAATAACACTAACAGTAGTTCTAACCATACCTCTCTACAAGAAGCTTTCTCTACAAAGTTTTACTTAAAACATTCTATCAAGTACATATTGGCAATAATTTTTAGTTTTTCTATTCATACAACTTATTTAATATTTTTGAGAAAACACTTTAAGGAAGAAATAGTATTTTAAGATGTTACACAATTCGCCCATCCGCAGTCTATGCATCTTACACATCCTTCTTGATAAGCTAGGTTTATGCTCTTACATACGGGACATTGTTCTATCTTTATTCTCAGATTCTTCAAGTCTATCTTCTCACTCTCTACTGAAGATATTTCTACACCTCTGTCTGAAAGTATAAGCTTTACAGATTTCTTAACTTCTTCAACACTTTTTTCTTTAGAGTTCTCATGTGGTTTTGGGGGTTCTATACCAAGATTCTTCATGATCTCGAGTGTTTTATTTAGCGTTACTGTTACGTATTTATTTAGTCTCTGGGAAGGTGTGACGAGAACCTGTACGGATTTACTTGTATCTCTGTATATCGTTATTCCTTTTAGACCTAGTTTGTATGCGAAGAGATATGCTTTGAGTACATCGTCTACCGTTACCCATGCGGGCATGTTTATCGTCTTGCTTACAGAAGCATCAACCCATTTCTGAACTTCGTATTGTGCTCTAACATGATCCCACCAAGGAATATCGTATGCAACCAAGAAAACTTTTCTAATGTCTTCTGGAATTTCTTCTAAGCCTTGTACAGATCCACCGTTGTCTGCAATCTTCTTCAATATCTGCTCATTCAGTAAACCACGTTCTTTCAACTGTCTCTCGAACTCTATATCGATGTAGAAAAATGTGCCAACGGTAACTCTCTTCTCATAGACAAGTGCAAACTGTGGTTCAAGACCAGAAGATACATCTAGAAGCATGGAGATACTTCCAGTTGGAGCTACTGTAGTTACATGGCTATTCCTAATACCCTTCTTCTTTACTTCTTCTGAAAGCTCATCCCAAGGCATGGTCCACCATTCTCTATGATAGAACCCTTCTATTGGAAATACACCTTCTGGATATTTTGATTGATAGTATAATGGGAATACGTTTCTCTCTTCAGCCATCTTTATGCTAGTCTTGTATGCGTGGAAAGCTATGAACTCCATAACTTTACTCATCATCTGGAAACCTTCTTCGCTATTGTATGGTATACCTAGTGCAAACAACATATCTGCTAAACCCATTATTCCTAAACCTATCCGTCTACTCCTCTTCGTTTTCCATTCTATCTGTGGTAGAGGATACTTGTTAACATCGATAACATTGTCTAGAAATCTTACAGACCATTCAACGGCTTCTCTAAGAGAATCCCAATCTATCTCAACGCCTTTCTCTGTTCTCTTAATAAATGCGTAAAGATTTATACTTCCAAGATTACAAGACTCGTAAGTGTATAGTGGTTGTTCACCACATGGATTTGTAGCTCTTATATCTCCTAAAGTTTCTCTAAACGTATTATATCTATTTATGTTATCTAGGAATAATATTCCCGGATCAGCTGATCTCCATGCTGCTTCAGCTATCTCTCTAAACAATCTAACTGGATCCACAGTCTTCCATATACTTCCATCTCTAGGATTTCTCAAGGGGTAAGGTTTCTTCTCTTCATAATACTTCCAGAAGTCAGGTGTTATCAAGACGGAGATATTGAAGTTTTCTAGGAATCCTTCTTTCTCCTTACTGTGTATGAATGTTTCTATATCTGGATGCCACACTTCCAGTATCCCCATATTTGCTCCTCTACGCTTCCCTCCCTGCTTAACGACATCTGTAACTGTATCTATTATCCTCATAAAGGAGACCGGGCCTGAAGCTACACCATAGGTAGAGAAGACCAAGTCTCCTTCAGGTCTAAGTTTAGAATAATTTATTCCTACCCCTCCTCCAGATTTAAAAATTATTGCTGCATCTTTAGCTGCATCCATTATTGATTCTATGTTGTCTTCTATGTCTAGTACGAAGCATGCTGAAAGTTGTCCTAGACGGGTGCCTGCGTTAAATAACGTTGGGCTATTCGGCATAAACTTCTTTTCAACCATCAATCTATAGTATTGCATAAAGTTATAGTGATATTTTTCGAAATGTCCTTCAATCAACATTTTTAAGAAGACTGACCATGGTATTTTCATACAGCCCTGAGAATTGAGGTCGTCGTAAAGTTTCTTCATTCTCTCGAGGTGCCACCTATTCCAAGTTACGTCATAGGTTCCGTTGGATTGTCTTCCTAAGCCTATCTTCCCCTCCCATAAAACTGGATCGAAATCTTCATCTGGATGTATTATCTGTTCTCCATTTTTGTCATATATCTCTGGATCGTAGAGTATATCTGGTATAACTATTAATGCTGCAACACGTTTAAACATTTGTTTAGGTCCTTCTACTAGTTTTCCTTCTTCATCTCTAAGGAGATATCTACTAGCCATTAATCGTAGAGCATTTACAGAGAATGCTTTATCCACTTCATCAACGTAATCTTTTTCCAAGATTCTCTTCTTCTCTTCTCTTATCTTTTCACGTTCTTTCCTGTATAGAATGTATGCTTTAGCAACTTCATATAAATCGAATTTCACGAGTGTTAGTTCTACGATATCCTGTATTTCTTCGACATGTGGTATTTTCTCACTTCCAAATTTCTCAGCTATTAATTTGAGTATATATTCTACAACTCTGTTTAGAGTTGCTTCATCATACATATTCACGTGTACCATCGCTTTCCTGACAGCTTCTCTAATACGTCGAGTATCGAAGTCAACTACTCTACCATCTCTTTTTATAACCTTCTTAACGGGGAAAGCTATGTCCTCCATAACCTATACGCCCTTCTACTTATTCTCCAAAACCATGAATGTAATCTGCTGATAAAAAGCATTTACCTCTATGGTGAAAATGAGGTTTTACATTACTGTTTTAAGAATATGTGTCAAGATAGTCTATGAATACTAATTAATGTACCACTAATTTTCTAGAGTTCTCTATACCCACTTGAACGGGAATTATCAAAATCAAGGATGTTTTAGTAGAATGAGGGTTTTCTGGAGACCTATGGCCAAGGGGAAAAGATTAGAAAACTTGATCCATAAACTTCTGCAAATTTATTTGTAAGGCCATATCTAATCGCTATATTTAATTTTTAGTATTGTTAGAATCTATCTTAGGTTTGGATATGGATGTAGAGACTAAGTTAGAATTGATTACTAGACCGCCTACAGAAGAAGTAATAACGATAGAAGAATTAAGAGAGCTTTTAGAAACTGTTGAACATCCAGTAGCTTACGATGGTTTTGAGCCAAGCGGTCTCGCCCACCTACCTTTCGGTGTACTAAGAGCTATAAAACTTGAAGATATGCTAGAAGCTGGATGTAGATTTAAGCTTCTTTTAGCTGATTGGCACGCCATGATCAACAATAAGATGGGAGGAGATCTAAATAAGATAAGGAAAGTTGGAGAATACTTTATAGAAGTCTGGAAAGCTGCTGGTATAGATCTATCTAGAGTTGAGATTGTCTGGGCTAATGATCTAGTTAATGATAGAGATTACTGGAGATACGTTATCATGGTTGCAAAAAGCATTACTTTAAAGAGAGCTTTACGTGCTCTACCGATAATGGGTAGAAGAGAAGGAGAAATGCAAGAAGCAGCTCAAATAATATATCCAGCTATGCAGGTTGCAGACATATACTACATGGGCGTAGATATATGCCAGCTAGGATTGGATCAGAGACGTGCAAACATACTTGCAAGAGAACTTGCATCAAAATTTAATAGAAAGAAGCCTGTAGCAGTACATCACCATATGCTTATGGGATTACAGGGGCCAATAGAATCTAGAGGATATGAGGAAGATGTAGAAATGGATTTAGAAATCGCTTCAAAAATGAGTAAAAGTATACCTGAAACAAGCATATTCGTCCACGATTCATATGAAGAAATTAAGTCGAAGATAGAGAAAGCGTACTGCCCACCTAGAATAGTTAAAGGAAACCCGGTACTGGAATATGCGAAGTATATTATTTTTAGAAAGATGAAGAGTCTATACATTCATAGACCTTCAAAGTATGGTGGAGATATAGAATACTGGAGTTACGAAGAACTAGAGAAAGACTATGTAGAAGGAAGACTGCATCCAGCAGATCTTAAAAACGCTGTAGCAGAAGCACTTAATCAAATAATTAAGCCTATAAGAGAACACTTTGAGAGAGATCCGCATGCTAGAAGACTCTACGAATTCGTTAAAACTCAAGAGATAACTAGGTGAGAAATGTACCCCACCGCCGACAACCCCTCATCATTGAGAGGCGAGACCGCCTCCCTACAAGAGGCCTAAGGTAGCGGTGGGGCCACTATAATATTCTTCCCGGTTTCTTATTTAGGTTTTCAGTAAGTTTCTGCGGATTGTTTTTCTATGAGTTCATGTATTGCGAGTTCTAGAGCTGCTGTCGGCATCATTATCTCCCAGTTCTCTAATACTTGTGGGTGAATTTCTCCCATGAATCCAATTTGAATATCGTTTAACATTATCTTGGCGGCTCTTCCTTCGAGGAATGGTGGTTCATCATACTCCACGATACTCCATTTGTCTATGTTCAGGTTTTCTAGTACTTCTTCGCAGATAGATTTTATCTCTGAGTAGGATGCGTCAGAATGGCATGAAGCACATCCTAACTTCATTCTTCTCACAGCTCTTTCTGGTACAGATGGATCTGGTAGGACTACGTCCCCTATCTCGAATATTTTCTGTGGGTAAGGTGAGCTTTTATTGTTAGATAGTGTTTTCATGAGGCTTGGCAAGATCCAAGTTCTTAGAATAGTGTATTCGCTTGAAGCAGGGTTCATTAATTTTACATGTTGATGTGGTTTAACCATCATTTTCTCATACTCGTCTCTCTCATTCGTCAACATGAAGTTCATTACTTCCGTAAAGCCGAGCCCCAGCATTATCTCTCTCAAAGACTCTTCTATCATTGTAGATCTATGTAGGCTACCATAGGTTATTACTTTCGGCATAGATGGTTCTAGATTACTGTAACCTAAGCCCATCGCTACATCTTCTACAAAATCTACTTCATGGAGTATGTCGACACGGTAGGGTGGAGAATATACATAGAGAACGTTTCTCTTTACTTTAACTCCATGCCTAAGTTTTTTGAGAGCTTTAACTATCTCTGTCTTCTTAAGATTTAAACCTATTAAAGAGTTAACATAATCTATCCTGACCCTCCATTTCCTAACTTTATAATTGGGTGTAACATACATCTTCTCAGGATAAATAATTTTCACCTGTTCTATTTTTCCACCCATGTCATGCAATGTTGTTGTAAGTATGTTTAACGCTGAATTTAATGCATTCAGATCTGTTCCAGTAATATCTATAAAGATGTTTTTAACATCAGGATTAAGCTCTGTTAAGATAGAGTTTATTATAGGTGGAAATGAAAGTACCTCGCCACGTGAATCTAGTAGAAGAGGATATCTAGGTTTACCTTTAACTAAGTGTGCATACTTAATACCTTTCTCATGTTTTAAGAGAATTTCTTCTAAACTCATTCTTCTCCATTCACCCAATGGTATAAAACTGTATTCATCTCCTTTAACAGCAGTGTATCTAAAAGGAGGCTTTAAAACATCTAGATTGTGTAGACCTATCGCTACCTTCTTTCTATCTCTACCAATTATCCAATGGAGATCTTCCTGCATACTTACTAGTTCTTCAATAATTTCTTGATCTAATTTAATGTCTCTAATAATTGCTCCAACTATGTATGGTCTAACTTCTCTAACTTCAGGATCTACTTTTACATAGGTTTTGGGTGGATGTAGACGGTATCTGGGAGCTCCTAACTCTATTTCTAGTAGTCCTCTCGCTGCTCTAGCTATACCTACTGGACTAGAATAATCAGGTCTATTCGGATTATACTCTACTCTAAAATATTCTTCTGTAATTTCTTCAACATCTAATGCGAGTGAATGTAGAAGAGAAATGAGTTCAAGATCATCTAATTTTCTTTCTAGAAGTCTCCAAAATCTGTCCTTCCTCACCGTTAGTATAGGCATCTCCTTAAACCCCGCTACATAAGATTTCTACACTTTGGTTCATCTACCCTCTAAATAAAAATTTATCTTCTTTAAAAACGTATTAAGGCATATGGTTGTTAAGAATGTAGGAGAAGTTAAGCCTTTACCAGTAGATGGAGCTATAGATGTTTTCATAATTCCACTTATTACGAGATTTGATGGAGCTCAAGATATGGAGCTCAGAAAGTTTACGATTAAACCTGGAGGTAGAATACCAGCACATCTTCACCCAGAGATCGAACATGTACAGTATGTATTGAGGGGAAGCTATCTAGTTGGGATAGGTGATAAGGTCTACAGAGTGAAGGAAGGAGACGCCATACTCATTCCAAGAAATTCCGTTCACTGGTATGAGAATGATGGAGAAGAAGAAGCTGCATTTATCTGTGTAATACCCAGAAGAGAATACACTACTAAGACTGTTGAGCTGTAAATAGAGTATTAAGGTAATAGCTATTAGATGGTGCCCCATGTTCATTAATTGAGGGAACTTGAGTAATTTCAAAGAAGATGAAGGTTTAGAATTAGAGATGCTGAAAATGAAGAAGCTTATGAAGTTGCTTCAATCTTCAAAGAAGCATGATTTAAATTATGGGAAGGACAGTTTCCCCTCAAAACCTTTGCTAGCTACAGACGATAATTTTGATACTCTTATAGCAAAGTATCCAATAGTTGTTGTTGATTTCTGGGCAGAGTGGTGTCTTCCCTGCAGAGTAATTGCTCCAGTAATCGAGGAATTAGCAGAGAAATATTCTGGTAAAATAGTTTTCATTAAACTAAATGTTGATGAAAACCCTATAACCGCATCCCGTTACAACATAACTAGTATACCAACCTTAATGATATTTAAGAATGGTAAGCCTATAGACGTCATCGTAGGAGCTTATCCGAAAAAAATTATTGAAGAAAGAATAAAACGCCACATAGAGAAGTAGCTAAGAAGAAATAGTTTTATCTTAAACATTTCACATATTTCAACAGAGTTGTTGTATGCTGAAAAACAAATAGAGTTCCAGCAGTACATCAATAAACTTAGAAGAGATTTTGAATTGTACCTTATTTCTAAATTTAAAAATAGTAAAGATTCAGAAATTCTTAAAGGAGTCCTCTCGGGAGGAAAGAGGCTTAGACCCATACTTCTACTACTAGTTTTTAATGCTTTAGATGGTAAAGATTTTGAGAAAGCATTAGAAGTTGCTTTGGCACTTGAATTAGCTCATAGTGCTAGTCTCGTACACGATGATATCATAGATATGGATCTGGAGCGGAGAGGGAAACCAACTCTATGGAGACAGATAGGCATAGGAAGAGCATTAATACAAGGTCATAGAGTAATAAACTTAGCATTTAAAATAGCTTTAAAACAAGGAATTGATATAGCGAAAATATTCTTAACAACTTGGGAGAGAGCGTCAAACGGCGCTCTTGAAGAATTGAAGAACCGTGAACTACCGGGAAAGACTATGTACCTGAATATAATTAGAGAGAAGACAGCCTCACTCTTTGAGGCAGCTGCAGAATGCGGCGCGATACTGGCTAATGCTCCAGAAGAAATAATCATACGATTAAAGAAGTATGGTGAAAATGTTGGAATAGCTTATCAGCTTGCAGATGATTATGTAGATCTCTTGAAAGGCTCTATCTCTATGAGCTCGCATCTCCTAATCTTTAATAGATTTGAAGAGAAGATTAGACAGATAATGCTATCAATAATCCTGAGAAGATTTCCCCCTTTCAGGAGACTATTATATCCACGTCTAGACTGGCTTGAATTCTTATTTGAAGAAATCAAGAAGAATCTTAGGGAGGCTGTCAGGATAGTAGATTCATTAAGTATCCCAGAAATTCATAAGATTTATTTGAAGAAGTTTCCATTATACTGTGTTCGCTCCATGTTTAGTGAACTATTAACTAAGAAATAGTTTTCAATAAGTATTATTAGATTTAAGTTAAGTTGGGTGTTGCTCATTGGATCCGACAACTTTACTAGAGATACTTGGAGCTCTAGGATACTCTTGGATGAGGATGACTATAGCTCTCTTACTCTCAATAATCTTCTCGATATTTGTGGGCATGATGGCTGCAACTAGTAGACTACTGGAGAAGATAATAATACCCACATTAGATGTATTACAGTCTATACCGATTCTTGGATTCTTCCCAATAGCTCTCTACGCATTCATCATGCTGCATCCAGTTATTGGTCCAGAGCTAGCTGCAATCTTTTTAATTTTTACAAGTCAGGTATGGAATATAGCCTTTGGAGTTTATGAAGCTGTGAAAGCGGTGCCCGTAGAAGTATTAGAAGCTTCGAGAGTACTTAGACTAAAATTTACGGACAGATTGAGGCATATATATCTTCCTGCTTCTTTCCCAAAGATAGCTGTAAATCTTCCACCCTCATGGGCTAATGGATTATATTTTCTAGTTGCATGTGAATTTATCACAATAGGTGAGAGAGAGTATAGATTGTTCGGTATAGGTACGATAACAACGGAATTCCTAACATCTGGGAGAATCTTAGAGGCAGTCTCAGCTTTAGCATCCGTTGTAGTTGCCGTAGTATTCATGAACATCTTCTTCTTTATACCTTTAATCAGAGTTAGCGAGAGGTTCAAGTTCGAGGTATATGCTACCGAAGTACCTCACGCATGGTTTGAGAAGCTAGCTAAACCAATATCTCTACCTATTAGAGTGACTCTCCATAGACCCATATTCTCTGAACACTGGAAGTTAAGCGGTAAACTAACTTCTCTAAAAGAAGCATTAGTTAAACATGAAAAAACTATCAAAAAACTATTCATAGTACTTCTAGTAGTGTTTGCGGTCTACCTGTCAATTTCCCCCGCTTTCATAGAGTTTACGAAGATTCTCATATATGGTTTCCTTGAACTTGGTTTAGAGCTACCACTCACATCTATCGGTTACTCACTTGTAAGAGTGTTTACAGCATTATTTATAACCCTCTTATGGACCATACCAGTAGCTATAGTTGTTTACGAAAAGGAAGTTGTTGAGAAGGTCCTCGTACCAATATTTCAAGTGGTATCTTCTTTCCCCTCCACTTTACTTATACCATTCATCGCTGATTTCGTTACGAGAGTGGGGTTGGCAAGAGAATTCGGTGCATTGTTGATGGTGCTTCTCGGTACTCAGTGGTATATGTTCTTCTTTATTAGAGGAGCGTTAGCAACAATACCGAGAGAAGAGGAAGAATTATTTAAACTGCTTAGAATAAGAGGTTTCAGAAAATTCTTAAACCTGTATTTTCCAAGATTGTTACCTTCAATGATTATTGGATGTATAGTTACTGTAGGCGGTGCTTGGAACACGTTGGTGGTAGCTGAAAGATCTCTTCTAGATAGTTTTACATGGGAGGTAGAGTATCCGGGTATAGGTAAATTGTTGAGTATAGTTACGGAGGGAGGGGACTTAAGCAAGATGATAGCGGTTACAATATGGATGGCTATAGTCGTCGTGATCTTGAATAGATTCATCTGGAGAAAACTCCATAAACATTTCGTAGAAAAAATCTCCTAAACATGATCAAGCATACCTCCCTCCCTCACAATAAGTAAACGAAACTATATAGTATATCAAGTACCTAGAATGTTAAATTTTTGGAGAAAGGTATGCTGATGAATGGGTCGAGAGAATCTATACTAGAGCTTAAAGAAATCTGCTTTAGCTACAAGCTTAGAAGAGGAGATAAATTAAGAATATTCGACCACCTTTCTTTAAACGTATATTATGCTGAGTTTCTAGGAATAGCTGGACCGAGTGGTTGCGGTAAGAGTACTCTCCTTAGAATTATGGCCGGATTACTTAAGCCAGATTATGGAGAAGTATACTTTAGAGGAAAGATCCTCAAAGAGCCAGAACCCAGAATTTCTATGGTTTTCCAGAACCCAGTACTCTTACCTTGGTATACTGTTTTGAAGAATGTCATGTTGGGGTTGATTAATGAGAAGAATTTGAGTGATAAGGAAAAGGAAGAAAGGGCTAGGAGTTTTCTAGATATGATGGGTTTACTGGGATTTGAAGACGCTTATCCTTCTGAGCTAAGTGGGGGGATGAGGCAGAGGGTGGCTATAGCTAGAGCACTAGTCTCCCACCCAGACTTACTCTTGATGGATGAGCCTTTCAGTAATCTTGACCAGCTTACAGCTATAACCCTTAGGAGAGAAATAGAAACATTGTGGTTAAATCAAAGCCTCCCTATCTCTTCTATAGTTCTAGTGAGCCATGATATAGAAGAGCTTGTCGAGATGTGTGATAGAGTGGTTATTTTAACTAGTAGACCATCAAGAATTGCAGGCACAGTTTATGTAGATTTAAAGAGACCTAGATCTAGAAGGAGCCCAGAGTTTTATGAGTACGTCGATAAGATATACACTATGCTGAGCTAGCTTTTCTTAAAGTACTTCTTTTCATTTCCATTATACTCAACTATCTCTGTATAGAGTAACCATTCAAGTATGAATAAGTGGAGTGTATTTGTATCTACATACTCTTCATCGAACAGCTTAAGCTTATCAAGATCTTCAAACAACTTTTCTATATGGTATTCTCCTTCCTCATGTATCAATTTAATCAATGTTGAGAAAGGTTCAATATTCTTTATGATCTCTCTTAACATTAGCTTCTTCTTGGATGGGTGTGAGAATACAAATTCTCTTCCTTTGTCTGTTAACTCTAGATCTCCATCTACAACTTTAATTAAACCAAACATCTCAGCAGCATCTACAACTGGAAGTAAATCATCTACATCTGTTTGTAACATAACTGAGATCCTAGCTAAATCTATTCTTCCTCCAAGTGTATGTACCAAGTCCAGCAGACCTATTAATTTGCTAGGAGTAACTGAGAAATCAAGTTTAGGACGTTCGCCCATCTGAGCCAATATTTAGATTTAATTCTTTAAGAAATAAACTTTTCTCTTTACACTTTATCTAGAATTTAAACTAAGAAAGTATCAAGATTTTGTTAGCATTGTTTCTATGATCTTGATTACATGTTCAGTAGGATTTAAGCTGTTAAAGACTTTAGAGTAATCACGCGCTCTCTGCGAGAAAGTCTTATCTTCTAAGATTCTCTCTAAACATTTCTTTAAAGATGTTTTTGATAACTCTTCTTCATATAGTACTAATCCTGCACCATTATCTTGGATTGACTCTGCATTACCAATTTGTTCCGCATGTGCAGGTATAGGTATCATTACTAACGGTTTCCCAAGTGCAAGTACTTTTGCAAGTGTTGTCTGCCCCCCTCTAGTAACAACAATATCAGAAATCTTAATAAGTTCCAGTGGATCCTCAACCCATTCAAAAATCTTCAGATTAGAAGTATCTACAGAATCTAGTTTTAATCCACCGAGAGTTAAGACTGCCTCAAATTCATTAACCAATTCTTTAAGCATCGGGTAGATTTTCTCGATAAACTTTTTTCTCTCATAAAATGGGCCCGTGGCCATGAAGAGTACAACTGGCTTACCGTTTAAACCAACGCCATACTTCTCACTCAAAGTTTTTACAGAAATATCTGAAATATGAGAAGTATCAATAATTGGTCCAACATACTCTACTTTATCTTTCGGAATATTTTCTGGGAACTGTAAATTCTTTTTTGAGATTGTTAGTGGTGGTGGATAATCTGCTACAACTATCTTATCACTCTTCAACCATATCCTACCAACAATGTATGAAGATGATTCTAGAGATTCTATGATCCATCTATACTTTGGGTAATGTATCTTGATATTAAATTGGTTGAGTATGGTGACCGTCGGTTTGCCTAGAATCTTTGCTGCAATTACTGTTGAAGCTCTACTATCAGATACAACCAAGTCTACTTCTCCATTATCTATAATGGAGACCTCATAAGCAATCTGCTTAAGGACTTGTATGGGTAGAAGAATGTTCTTGAATATCGTCATCTTTATACTAACTTTTCCTTCATGTAATACACCGTAATCTACAGCTGGAACCTTGTAAACTCTTAAACCATGTTTTCGTAGATATTCTAAACCTTCACCATAAGAAGAAATTATTAATGTGCAGCCTTTCTCATATAGCTTCTTAGATATTGTTAAGATTCTGTCTGCGTGACCATATCCTATACCACATACTCCTAAATGTATCTTCAACATACTTCAAAACCGGTTCCAAGAATCTTCAACAGGTTTTTAATTCTTCTTCTACTACCTCTCCGTTAGGAGTTTTTTCTAAGAACACTTGAGCTGTAAACCGATATATCTTCGCTTTCCCAGTAAGCCAGAAGGTTGAGCTTAAGCCGGCTTTAAGACAGAGATGCATAAGATATTCTTCAGGTGTCCAGTTATACTCTACTGGAACTTGTGGTAAAAGTAAACCAGAATATGGTCCACTCTTTATAATCAATCCATCTCTACCTATAACTATTTTTGAGGGAAGTTCTTTAGGATCTTTATAAGATATTTCTTCAGGTGTTGTTAGAACACTAACTTCTATCACAGATCTATCTAGTTCTTCTAATTCTAGTGGAAGAAACCTCGGATCTTCTGTTGCAGAAGCTATCGCAGCTTTCACAGTCGCTTGGTACAATGGCATTATAGGTAATGGAAACCCTATACATCCTCTAAGCTCTTTCTCGGGATACGTATATATTGTTACGAAAACCCCCCTTTCTTTCTTTAATTTCTCAGTTGGAGGTGGGGGAGGGGTTATCTCAACTTTTTCTGTTAGGTATGTTCTTATTGCTCTACGGGCTAGCTTAACTAAGTATTCTGCTTCCTCGAGACTAAGCTTCTCCTCCAATCTTCTTCGCCTCCTCAAATATCTTCGAAATGTTCTTCCAATGGGATCCCATCCAGTAATGTTTACCGCAATTAATACATGTCCACTCATTACCACCCTCAGATTCTTTCATCTTTAGTAAGCTATTACATGCTGGGCATCTTGTTTCATGTGGATCGAATTCTAGAGAGATACCATACTCTCTGCTAAGCTTAGATAACGTTATCTCTACTCTACTATCTTCTACGAAGACAGCTTCTAATCCATATTTCCTAGCTAGGGAGTAGAGTAATCTATCTTTCGTTAATATGATTCTTTTTTCTCTTGAAGCTATATTCATCAAGCTTTCATCATCACCATTCCAGTATATTGAGTCGTATCCAAGTATGCGGAGCCATGTAACGATGTTTCCAAGCATAGCGTCTACGAGGAACCTTATCTCTCTTTTCATTCTTCTACTCCTCTCTTGGTCAGCTCTATCCTACAATCTTCACATAGATATCTACCATCAACGTTGAGTAACATATCAGACCATTCACCACATTCATCACAATAACCTTCAACATATCCTTCCCTACTCGACGGGATGGTTATTCCTCTTATCCTTATATTTTCTTTAACTATCTCAAGGATCTCTGGAGTTACCTGGAGTATATCTTTAACGCTTACGAGACCTACAAGCTTATTCTTGTATGTTACTGCAAGTCTACTGATCTTAAGTGAAGTCATTATTCTCAATGCTTCTTCTATGGTCTTGTCTGGATCTATCGTCTGTAGGGGGCTACTCATTATACTTGATGCTTTAATATCAGATGGTTTGAGATTTTTAGCAACCACTTTGTAGACTAGATCACTCTTAGTCACTATTCCAACGGGAACACCGGCTCTCGTTATAACTACAGATCCAACATTATACTTCTCCATCATCCTCGCTAGCTCATCGGCAGAAGTATCTTCCCAAGCTTCCACTACAGGGCTCGACATCACATCTCTAACTTTTACTTCATCTGCAAGCGTCTTCAAGTCTGTCTTTCCCACAAAGAATGTTTATGGAGAGAATTTAAAGCTTCTCATTCTATAAATTAGACAAAAATTTTAAAACATAAAAAACCATAACATCATTTTATACGAAAATTCAATTCCAGAATGTTAAGTTAATAATCAGAGGTGAGTAATGGGGAGTCCCCTATTCGTTCTCTATTAAATATTCTAAGCGCTGTGTACTAGTTCTCCTTTCCCATACGGTATTATTTGTGTTATCTTTTCTATCAATTCTGAATATTTCTGTTTATCTAATTCTCCATAGATTGTTTTGATGATTTCTAATGCAAGCGTGTATGCATTTTTCTTGCCTGGGACTATTTTCACATATTTTCTTATTCCACTTCCCTCTATTGTGAGTAGTGGGCCCCAGACAATTTCATTATCTCTTATTCCTATTGCTAGTTCAAGCTTGACTGTTAGATAGTTTTTCTCACCTTTCACTATTACTCCTCCTCTTGGTAGGTAGTGTCCCTGAGGTGGTGTTAGAGAGATCTGCTGAGGCTTAACATAGTATACCGTTGTGTATGTAAGTTCTTCTCTCCAAGCACGACTATAACATGCTGCGAATTGAGCTGCTTCTAGTCTAGATTTCTCTCCAGCATTTACACCATTCTTTAAGATTAGTATAGGTGCTCCCTTAACTTCAGCGTGGAAAACTAGGTCAGCGTCCTCCATATGCTTTTTTATCAGTGTTAGGTTACTTGAAGCATCTTTACCAGCAACTGCTAGAAATCCTTCAGAAGTGTAGAACCATCTATACTTTTCATACCACTTCATCTTTACATACCTTTTTCTGATAGAAGTGTCCACACGTATTTTATTCTCAATTTCTAAGCTTTTCTCTAAGTTCTCTATCTTTCTCTTTAATTCTTCAGCTTCTTTCTCCAGTTTATCTATAGCTTTATCTATACTCTTACTTTCATCAAATATTTTTGAAGCTTGTCTAGGGATAGACTCAAAGGTGGAGATTTCTATCTCTCCGTAAGGTGTTGATATGTGAATTGTTTTCTCTTCTCTTTTTAGTCTAGCTTTAAGTTCCCCTATAGTTATCTCATCTACACCAGAAGTTTTCAGCTCTTCTAAATCTTTCGCATAATTCATAATTATTGATGCAAGATTCTTCTTGCTTTGAGATGTTTGTTTTAGTTTTTCTATGGTTTCAAGCTTGCTTCTCAATTCTTTCTCGATTAGTAGGAGCTCGTCTCTAATCTTCTCCAACCTACTTTCATAGAATTTCTCAGCTAGAGTTTTCTCATACGCAATTCTAACAGCTTCACAGAAATTCTCCGTATACAAAATCTCCTCAACCTCTTCTTCTCTTATTGAATGCAGCATGTAGGGGAGAGGCTGGATCGATTTATCTCTAAACTTAACTACTACAGGTTTTCCAGAGAAGATATTTCTGAAAACATTTTCTAAAGATTCCTTAAGTTTCTTCTTCTCATCTACTTCGAGCTGTGAGATTTTCTTAGATTTATCTATGCCAGCTAGATGTAAGGTTTCTTCTGCATATCTTCCACCTAATCCAAGATCTACAGCTAAACTTGAAACAATTTTTTTCTCTTTTTGGAGTGAGTCTAAAATTTTTTCCAAGTTCTCGATGTTTGTTATTGTTAGACGTGATGGTGGAGTTACGTATTTTTCTCCTACAACGATCTTTCTATCACGCATGTGTAGTTCTTCTAAAGTGTAGAGTATGGTGTTATTTTCATCAATAACTATGAGTGTGCCTCTCGGTAAAAGTTCTACGATAACTTTGTAGTATTGTTTATCTTTCTTCGAAACTTTAAGTGTGATTATTCTTTCACCTTCGATGAGTTCTATCTCTTTGATGAATGTGTTGTTGAGAAGTCTTCTAAGTCTTAGTGCTTTTTCAGTAGGTGTTTTAGGTTTCTCATATTCTCCACTCACCAAATATAAGCAAGCTCCAGGAATAATCCTTAACTCGTATTTTGAACCTTCTTTCAAAATCTTGAATATAATGGAGCCGTCTTCAAGCTGGTAGACATTATCGATTCTCGAGTTGGTTATAATCTCAGCTACCTCATTTACAAGTCTCCTTAATTCTATAAATGAAAGTTCCAGCATCCTCACTTTTATTCAGCCCTTCATCTCCCCAAGGTTACTCCACTCAACAGGTTTAGGAAATATCTTAATAGTTTTTCCGAACCCTTCTTTTCCTAAAACATATCTTCAAATACATGTTTTGCTTCCTGATTTATAGTTATTTAAGCTGGTGTTTGTATGGAGGATTATAGGTTGAAGCTGGAGGATAAGATATACTGGGGAAGAGCTTTAGGAGGATGTATACTTGGATTCTTGACTGAATATCTTAATTTATACAGGTTCGGTTCTATATTTGCTGTGTTTTTAGCGATCTCTATATACATAGCTACAGTGATAATACTTAGAGTCTTATTAGATTCTGAATCTATAACTAGACTTGGCAGGAAACTATACTTAAATGGGTCTGGAACATTTTTTGCTTTATGGATCTTGACGTGGATCTTCATTCACAATTTAATGGTTTCCTAAACATTCTTCTTTATTCACTAGATTCTTCTAAATCTTCTATCTCTTCCTCTCCGGTTTCTGTATATTCAGATGAATCTACTTGTTGTTCTTCTTTACGTAGTTTGTGTGGTATTGGGAGCTGGTCGATCATTGATATTAAGTCTAACCATGTTTTAATAAATTCTACTGGAGGTTGTTGAGCATTGTCCATCAGGTTCTTCAATTCATTGTACAAGGTATTCTTATCTGTACCGTCTAGATGTCTCTCCCATAATCTGAAGACATAAGAATCACGGTCATCATTAACATACGAGTAGTAGATTCCATACAGTGCTCTATAGTATCCACTATTCTCTCCAAGTTTCTTCTTTATGTAGTCAAGAGATTTCTCAGCATCACTTATCTTTCCACTGAAGAGTAGTGTATAGAATTTCTTCACAGACTTTAACGGTATCTCGCTCAAGCATCCACCCCCAATACTCTCACTAAGTTACTATACGTAATATATCATCTTTTCTCACCATGTAGGTAGAGATAATTCAGTTTCGAGAAAGTTTGTTTCCAACATCGCTGGATTTACAGATACGCTTCTTTCCTTATTGTTCTTCTTCTAGGTCTTCTACACCGTTTTCCGTTATCTTGAAGATTGCTTCTCCTTCTGGTAGGTATGGGCTTGAGACAAGTCTAGCTATCCTAACATTCTTTCCAGCAGCTTTTCTTAAGTATACTCTTGTATGGCTTGTATGTCCAACTATGTGTCCTCCTACCGGCAGTACTGACATAACGCTAAAGTATTCATCTGGTCTGGCCATGACTTGGTTTGTTACGACGGCGGCTGCGTTAAATGCTCTTGCAAGTCTAAGTAGTTTATGCATGTGTTTATTGAGTTTTTGCTGTCTTTCAGGTAGACTCTGTCTACCAACGTACTCACTTCTAAAGTGAGCTGTAAGGGAATCAATTATTATGAGCTTGATATTGTTTTCCTTAATTATCCTATCTGCTTTCTCTAGTAAGAGTATCTGGTGATCACTATTATATGCTTCTGCGTAGATTATTCTCTCAGCTACTTTATCAGGGTCTAGACCTAAGAATTTAGCCATCTGTGCAATCCTCTCAATTCTAAACGTGTTTTCAGTATCTATGTATAATGCTCCTCCATTAAGACCACCCCGTTCAGGAGGTAGTTGAACATTTACTGCAAGCTGGTGGCAAATTTGACTTTTCCCACTACCAAATTCTCCAAAGAATTCTGTAATTGTTTGTGTTTCCACACCCCCACCTATCAATTTATCTAAAGCTTTGCTTCCAGTCGTTAAACGTCCAACATTCTTCTTTAATTCTGCTAGATCCTTCGCCGTAACCCAGCTTATCTCTATAGCTTCTCTAGCAGCTGCAATAATCTCTGCAGCTCTCTTCTCACCTATACCTGCTGCAGCAAGTTCTGCGATAGTTGCGGTAGCTAGAGCTTCTATGGTTGAGAAGCCTATCTCTCTCAATTTAGCTGCAGTAGCATTTCCAACTGATGGTAGATCTTCAATACTCAGATACACTTTCTTTTCTTCTTTCTGTATTTGTTCAACCTTCTTTTCTTTAGGAGACATGTATACCTTTTCTCCCCAGATTACTATTTTCTTAGAAGTTCTATTTAAGGAGGAGGCTGAGAGTAAGGTGAAAGTGGACTATTTTTTCTTTCTCTCAGCTGTTAGCCATTTCTCTAGATATTGATGGAAGAAAAACCATATTGCGAAGACTGTTAGTAATGCTCCAACACCTATTGATAATCCTATGTATAGTGATTGTTTAACAGATTCGCTTAGAGCTGTAACGTCTATGAGCATCGTTATGAGGAGAAGCATTGTTATGAAGAGTATGAATCCTCTGATCTGATCACTTACCTGCATCTTCTCTATCAACAGACTAAATATGACAAAAAGTATCAACGTCATTACAGCTACGCTCACTATCCTAGTTACATAGAGTATGAAAGATGAAACAGCAGTCATGTAGTCGTGAGGCAAAAATATTGAGGAAAGACTATATATCGAGGCTAATATAACACCAACGTACACCAGAATAATTATCAACTTGTTGAAAGAGATGGGTATCTTTTCACTAACATATTTCTTAAACATACCATCTATATCTGCTAAACCTAACAATTTCTTCAAGACGTATCCTAGAATCCTTAATGAAAGATAAGTTACTACCACTATTATTACTGCGAGAATAATCTTTGGGATAAGTGTGGCAAGTTCAGAAGAAAGTGTTCTAAAGAATTCTTCGATGACATTAACCTGACATAAATTCATCGCCCGATCCATAATGTCAAATAACACTATACTGGTTAATTAGGATATGGGCTGTGGGGGCTTTTGTCACTGAGATCAACTAATGTGCGTCATCGCTGCCCCCTTGGGGTTCACTGGTCTCAGGCTTCTCCGGGTTCATTGAAGCCTTATCATAGACCTCTCCCCCAGTCAGGGCCAGCCCTCAGTCCCTCCATCCAAAGTTATCTAAAAATATTGGAGGTTATAGCTTTACATCAATAATAGTCGGCTCCAATAGGTTCTTGATATTCTTTGTTAGTTCTCTGAATGTTTCTATAGATGGTTTTAATCTCTTAGCATCCATGTATATGTTTACAGCGGCGTTTAGGTGTCTGTTTATCTTTAGACTACATTTTTTGCATTCGTAGATTTCTCCATTTATGTTGTTGATCTCACTACATCTGCTACACCTCTTCGTCGTATTCCTAGGATCTATCAACATAATGCTTGATTTGTAAGACATCAACTTTACTATCGTCTTCCAGTTAGATTTCTTTATTATTCTGTTATGTTCTCTTGAATCGTTAAGCATGGCTTCTTTATGTAAATCTTCGAATGCATGGATATAGTCAGCATACTTCTTTGAAATCTCTGTAGTCAGTTTATGTGTGAAGTCTCTCACCTCATTTCTTTCCCTCATCGAATACTTCTTGAGTATTTTCTTGATGCTCGGCTTCTTGGATGCTAGCGATTGCAGTCTCTTTCTTTTCAATTCATATGTTCTATGTATGTGGTATAGTTTCCTTAGATCGTATCGTATCCATCCAAGCTCTGGATTAAATCCATCTAAGGTACCGATGTTTAGATCCCACGCAAAGATGTCCTGGAAATGTTCAACATATGTAGCTACCGTAATTCTAGTTTGCTGAAAACTTAAGAGAAACATTATTGAACTAGTTTTCTATATACTTGAGGAGAGGTGTAGTGGTTGGCTGAGTTTGTAGAGTTCTCTCCAAGATCTTTT
>Ga0209080_1000292_pt1 | contig 36732 bp, 37 predicted proteins | sample JNZ110809AmetaG_FD_184123 | JGI IMG/M metagenome (GOLD analysis project Ga0209080, IMG submission 184123) | Hot spring microbial communities from Jinze hot spring, China to study Microbial Dark Matter (Phase II) - JNZ 110809A (SPAdes) (version 3) ...
TGGTTGTTCCACGAATCTATATCCGCGTTTAAGTAGCTCCATTTCGATCGCGTAGAGCTCGATGTAATCGTTTGAATTGTAGCATTCGGTTATGAATATGCTTTGGTATAGGTTGATGTAGCGTTCCTTAAGCTTCTCGTTACTCATGTTTTCGACGTGTCCCCACGGTTCATTCGATCCTCTCAACGTTTACGTCGAAGTGATAGAGAACGAGGCCGGCAAAGGCCTCTCCGACTAGGGAGGCCGTGTTGCTCATTAGGAGGGCTAGGGAGCTTAATAGAATAAGCGGTCGCCCTCTACACGTAGTAGCGGCACCGCATTATACGAGGTTACTAGAAGGCTTAACGTTATACAGCGTAAGATTTACAAGATCTCCAATATAGCAACGGTAAGATCGGAGCCGTTTACAAGCAGATGTTGGAGGAAAGCAAGCTTATCGTAAAGGGCCTCCACGAGGTGTGGCGAGCGCTAAAAGAAAAAACGTAGGCAGATCACGCGTACACAATACGAAGAAGGGAGGGCCCAGCCTAAAGCTGAGGCGTGGAAGGCACTTGAAGGGCTTAAGGCGAAGTACGATAAGATATTCGAAGGACTTGAAAGAAGTATTGAGGCTTACTTCCGAGCCTAAAAGCCCCTTAAACCCCGTCTTTACGATGGCCGCCGCTAGGTTTACCCTTAACGAAAGGATAACGCAGTTAAAGGTTTTAGCAGCCTTATTAGTCCTCGCCGGCTGTTTTCTAGCGGTTAAAGGTTTTGAAGCTGAAACGCTAAAGTTAAACGCTACGGGTTTAGCCTTAGGGTTAACCGCCGCATTAGCTTACGCCTTCTACACCGTGTTCGGGAAGTTCCTCCTCGAAAAACGAAGGTTAAACGTTGAATCGCTTACCCTATACTCCATCGTATACGCCGGGTTAAGCAACCGTCAATACCTTTAATTAGAACGCGCTATTAATGGCGCCCCGGCCGGGATTTGAACCCGGGTCAACGGCTCGACAGGCCGCTATACTCAACCGGGCTATACTACCGGGGCCTGCCTTAAAAGTAGGTCAGGGGCAATATAAAATTTTAATAAAATCTTGAATGTATCCATAGAGATTGGGGTAGAATTACGTAAACCTTTTTAATGTTCAAGCATTCATTCCGTAGTTATCACACGGTTGAGGAGCTACTGATGGGCATTAAAGCCTATAAGTTCCCAAAAGTCATTTTTCACGTAAAAAGCGGGGGTACCCAAGCCAGTCGTCTAGATGGGCTAAGTTTAAGGGGGCGGTTGATTCTAGATCGGACAGCTTAAACTCAAGAACACATGGGGTATCCGCTGGCGTAGGCCTCCGTGGGTTCAAATCCCACCCCCCGCACCAAAAATAGAGCCTTATACGGGCTTATTTTGGTTAATAAAACAAACCACATTAAAAAAGATAATGGTTTTCCGTTATAGGTTAATTACTCTCAAAGCCTTTTACATACTGCTATCAATTCTATTTAAGCTCTGTCTTTTTCACCAGTATTTAATGACTTTCGCGTTTGCCTCACTAAACCTATTGGTTACAACCGTCCAGTCGATGGCTTTGAAAAATGCCTCTATATAGTCTGCCCGCCTCAGTCCATAATCAATCATGTACGCGTGTTCAAAGACGTCCATGACCAGAATGGGATTTGCTCCAGAAAGATGACCTACATCGTGCTCATTTATCCAAGAATTAAAGAGCCGCCCAGCTACTGGATCATAATATAGAATTACCCATCCAATGCCACGCATTGTTCCAACAGCCTTAAAGTCCTTCGCCCAGTTTTCGTACGTTCCGAAATCATCTAAAATTTTCTTAAAGAGTTTTGAATTTCTGTCAAGTTCAACGCCATTCTTCGTCATATTTCCGAAGTAGTATTCGTGAAGCCTCATACCGTTGAATTCCCATCCCCATCTACGCTTTAATTCTGCATACTCAGGTGTCCCTATCCTTCCTTCTTTTAGAAGGGATGCAAGCAAATCGGCTATTTTATTTGTGTTTGTAACATAGCCTTGATATAATGCAAAATGATTTTTTAGAAGTTGATCGCTAAACCCTTTCGTCCCTAGTAAACGCTCAAAGTTTAACGGCTCATAAACCATTTTACCCCCTCCCATTTTTAATCTAGTTTATCCCTTCTCATATTTGTTGTTTCCGCAGTTTTCCTTAGAATTTACTAAACTTCTCCTTTGATGCTCCACATAGTGGACATCTACTCGGCGCTTCGCCCTCTACCGTGTATCCGCATACGTCGCAGACGTAGATTGACCGAGTTTAACGTCTTTACCCTCATCAACTGCCTGTTTGGCTTTTCGATACATGTCTACATGCACTTTTTCTGCTTAAAGCGCCCAATCAGTCGTCCTCTGAGTTCCCTTTTCCTCTTGAAGTTTAGCTATAGCATTATACGCTGGATAGATTTCATTAACTTCATAGGTTTCACCATCTATGGCAACCCCGAAAAATTAAAATCTGGCTTTGTCAGGTCACATTATGACCCCCGGTAGCTCAGCCTGGTAGAGCTTCCGGCTGTAGGCTAAAGCCCCACGGGTTAGAGCGCAACGCGTACAATGAACCCGTGGCGGCCCACCAGGCATAAACCGGAGCGTCGGGTGTTCAAATCACCCCCGGGGGACTTATTTCACTGAAAACTTTAAAGCCTAGAAATGTTAATCCCCCCTAGCTTCTTCGTATCCAGCGTTTTCCCAGCGAATCGTATTCTAGTCTAACGCTGAATTTATCGTAAAACTTTACCGCATAATCAACTGGTTATGCGTTTCAACCTTTCAATCTTCGTATAAACGATAGCTAGGAAATGGTAAAAACAATAACCTTCTTTTCCAGAGGGGGCTCGACCTCAATGCCTTTCAGTCATCGCGTAAGCTCTTCTTAACTCTGAGCGTCTCATCGCCTACCTAATACCTCCTAAACCTCCTTTTATATCCATTTCGTAAGCATAGTTAAACTTCCCCTTCAAAAGAGGATGCTTTACGTAACGTAAAATCTTTATATTCCAACATTACGTTTTAAGCGGTGGTTGATGCCTAATGAGGATAATCCTTCTCGGTTGTCCAGGTAGCGGGAAGGGTACGCAAGCCGCTAAGCTTTCTAAGGAGCTTAACGTCCCACATATTTCGACCGGTGATATCCTTAGAGAAGCCGTAAAACTTGGAACCGAGCTTGGAAGGTTTGCAAAGTCCTATATGAATCGAGGCCTACTCGTACCTGACGACGTAATCGTTGGTATCATCAAGGAAAGGTTAAAGCAACCAGATACGAATAAGGGCTTCATACTCGACGGCTTCCCAAGGACATTAGCGCAAGCTGAAGCCCTTAACAGTCTATCAATACAGATAGACGCGGTCATTGATATCCAAGTTGATGATGAAGAAGTAATTAGGAGGCTTTCAAACAGAAGAACCTGTAAAAATTGCGGAGCGGTTTACCACTTAATATTTAACCCATCTAAAAAACCGGGTGTATGTGATAAATGCGGTGGCCCCCTATACCAAAGGGATGACGATAAAGAGGAAACCATTAGAAATAGGCTTAGCGTCTATAAGAGACAAACAAAGCCGCTTCTCAACTACTATCAAAGTAAAGGTTTACTAAAGAGGGTGAACGGCAACCTAACCATAGATGAGGTATACAATAACATAAAGAAGGCATTAGGCGTTTAAACCCCTATAAAGGGTTAAAGCCCTCTAAGCTCGGTCGAACGGCTTAATTACGTTACATGTAAATCAAAGCCCTCGCCCTCTTTCCAATATTGATCCTTTAACACCATTAAAGATTTCACTTTAAAAATTAAGCGGGCCCGGTGGGACTTGAACCCACGATCAACGGCTCCGGAGGCCGCCGTCCTATCCATACTAGACTACGGGCCCTATTCTTACTATTCGAGCTTTCATATATCAGTTTATCTTCTGATGGATCATAGAATAACCTTTTTCTCTGTAAATGAATCTTAAATATGATTAAAATCTATCTGGCTTAATTTTTAACGAACTTTAGAGCTTACACTTCATCTATCTGTTGCAAGTTACCTATGAGCCCGCTAAGCCTATACAAAGAAGGAGTTATGGTTATTAGTTGAGATAATTCTTCATTAGAGAGTAACCAAAGCCTTTTAAGCTTTGTAAACCTCAAACTTTTGTTATGTTTTCCGGTGCTTATTATGCTAAATGATGCAATACTGAAGGACCCGAACGCCCTTATGTTGCTTCGCTTTTTAGCGTTCTCTCAGCACGGGGAGATAAGAGAGGAGCGTACCGTTGATGTCAGGCTTCGCTACCCTGAGGTTGAAGAAACCTTAGCCTTAACCCCAGAAGCGGTTTTAAGTACTATCGAAAAGTTGGTTCATGCTGGGCTACTGGTAAAAAGGCCTTATAGTAACGAGCTTTGCTGTAGCCGTTGCGGCTCCATGAACATATACATGGAGCTTTTCTGTATTAAGTGCGGCTCCATGAACCTTGATAAAAACCTATTGATAAGACATTACGAATGCGGCTACATAGGTGCTGAGCATGAATTTAATAGGGGCGATAAGTACGTTTGCCCTAAGTGCTTAAAGCCCTTAAAACAGATAGGGGTTGACTATTGCAAGGAGGGCATAGCCTATGAATGCAGTGATTGCGGTGAAAAATTTTTAGAACCGATAGAGAAATGGTATTGCCAAGACTGTAAGTATACCTTTGAAACGAAAGAGGCTCTCCTTAAAAATCTATTTACATACAAACTCCCTAGCAGCGTTAAGGTTAAGGTATCTGCTATACTGTTTGATATGTCACCTCTCGTTGAGCGCTTTAAGCAAGCTGGCTTTAATGTTGAGGCCCCAGCAACTATTAGGGGAATTTCAGGGCTAACCCATTACCTTGACGTACTAGCGGTTAAAAAGTTAGATAAAGGCGTTAAAACGGTAGGCGTACGACTTATAACATCAGAGAGTGAGGTATCAATACATGACGTATATTCCTTTTACTCCGAGGCTCGTGATTCAAAACTAAGTGAAGCAGTAGTATTGGCGCTTCCAAAGGCTAGTAAGGAAGTTAGAGTGTTTACTGAAGCTTATGGGTTAAAGCTTATTGAAGTCAAGGATCAGAATGAGCTCATTAAGAAGCTCGATCAAGTATTAGAGCCTAAACACTTAAAGTGACTATGATGTAGCAATAAACTATACTAATGGTTAAGGCTAGGTTCAGACTTGGAAGGGACTTCGATCCATTCATTTAGGCTACTAAGAGAAATGATGAAGTAGTGATAGTGAGCTATGAAAACCACTCGTACGGTTTAGCTCCTTAGCCTCGTAGCCTCCCTGATTAAGAAGACGCGTAGCTCCTTAAGTAAGGCTAGGGCCTTAATGCTACCAACCAGTTTCCTTCCTTACTAGGGCCTCTAGGTATGCTTTAAGGCGCACTAAGCTATGAAGAGGTCTATAAAGTAATACCATTAGGGGGGCGTAGGCTAAACGCTTTAACCCTCTCCAACCCTCAATGTAGAGGAAGCAGGGAATAGTTACGATTAGCTCGTTAACCATGTAGAAGGTGACGATTAAAGCGAATACCATCAAAGACGTTAAGGAGAAGGAAATTAAGGAGAAGAAAAGGACTAGTACGATCCAAGCAATTCTAAGGAATAAGAGCACAACGTCCATGAATATCATATCTGGTACACCTACAGTACCTACCCTTCCAAAGCGGGCCTTAAACAGTAGATTCCAATGCTTAGCCAACGTTATAATCTGCCCCTTAGCCCATCTAACCCTTTGCCTAACCCACCCTCGCCAAGTAGCTGGGACAACGGTCCAAGCTATTGCGTTAGGGGCGAAGCGTACAGCCTGCTTTACCTTATGGATCTTAATGGTTAAGTCAAAGTCCTCAGTAATCGTATCAACATCGTACTCACCTACGCCTTCAACTATTCGCCTTCGGAAGGCCCCAAAGGCGCCCGGAACTATAAGAAGTAGGTTAGCCATGGATTGAAGGAGCCTTCCAACCTCCATGGCTAACATGTACTCATAAGATTGAAGCTTGGTTAAAAAGTTCTCCTTCTCGTTTAACACACGTATATTACCCGCAACCGCGCCAACTCCATCCTCTAAAAGAGGTTGAATAACTTCGGTTAAGGAGTCCTTACCTATTACGGTATCAGCATCTATAACAACTATAATATCACCACGTGTAAACTTTAACCCGTGGTTCACTGCTATGGCCTTCCTTCCACTAGTCTTCTCCCTTCTCACCAGTTTTATTAGCCCGCGTACAGCATACTTACTCGCTTTCTCGTACGTCTTATCTGTTGACCCGTCATCAACGACAATAATCTCAAGCCTCGGATAGTTAACGCTTATCAAAGCCTCTAGGCATCGTTCTATCAAGTCCTCCTCATTATGCGCTGGCACTATCACCGACAGAAAGGGGTAGCGTAATACTACCCCCTCCCTCCGCTTATGCCAGTTACGCTTTACATACGCTGCTAAGAGGGCTAAAGCCTTAAAGATGGATCGCGGCAAGTCTATGGTGAGCGGTACGATCATCACTAAAAGCACTTTAAGAAGAGGGAACGTCTGCTCTAAGTTAGACAAGTACTTACACCGATTACATAATCTCCGATAACTTAATCCCTATAGAGTTCATGGCTGCCTTAAGCACAACTTTAAAAGCACTTATGAGGGCCAGTCTAGCATTTCTTAACTCAGGGTCCTTTACATGTATTACATCAACTCTTTCATAGTATGAGTTAAAGAGCTCGCTAAGCTTATTGGCGTACTCCACTACTAACTCGGGTTTAAGCTCATCTGAGGCTGTCGTTATAATCCGCGGAAGCTTCGATAAGTATAATATCAACTGCTTTTCCTGGTGGTCAATAAGTAACTCGGTTTTTACATCCTCTAAGTAGTAATCCTTCAAACCAGCCTTCCTTAAGATGCCTAACGCCCTTACGTACGCATAGTTTATGAAGGGGCCGCTATTACGCTCGAAGTTAACAACTTGATTCCAATCAAACACTATGGGTTTAGAGGCTGAAGTACTTATTAATGCGTACCTAACAGCTCCAACACTTATCGTGCGAGTTACGTCCTCTTTAACCTCCTCAGGAAGGTTAGGCCACCGTTTATCCACCTCTTCCCTAACCCTTCTACGCGCTTCACTTAATATTTGGTCTAGGGTTACGTAGTATCCTCGTCGACCCGACATTTTATAGCCGGGAAGTCTTACTAGCTCGTAGGCGTAATGTATATACCTATCCGCTAGCTCATGATGGCCCAGGGCGTAAAGCATAATCTTAAGTTGTAGCTGGGCTAGGCTTTGTTCAGCACCTACTACGCTTATAACCATGTCAGCCGCTTTAAGCTTCCATAGGGCGTAGCAAACATCCCTCGTTGTGTATAAGGTCGTACCATCGGATCTTACCAAGGTTAACTTCGGAACCTGGTAGTCTTCACGCAGCTTCAACCTTTCCCTTAGCTTCAACATTTCAACAGCGGCGTTAGCATTAAATACTAAGGCTTTATTCTCAATACTTGTAAAACCAGTTTTCTCTAACCTCTTAATAACCTCGTCAACTGAACCACTCCAAACGGTTACTTCACTTTCCCAATCCCATGAATCTAAGCTTATATCTAGCTCTTTTAACGTTTGCTTAAATCCTTCAATGGTTAAATTACAAAGCTCACGTATCAGCTTTACGGCCTTCACGTCTCCTTCCTCGTAAAGCTTATTAAGCATCCTTACCTCCTCCTCAGGGTTTTCATCAAGCTTCTCGGTTAAAGCGTCAAAAAGCTCTTCATCCCTACCCCTTAACTCGTTGACTATACCAACCCATTCACTCAACCGATTTTCAAGCTCCCTCCATTCATCTCCAGCTAAACCTTTAACCCTTTCAATCCTCCTCTTCAACGATTTAATCTCAATTAACGCGTTTACCATCGAGTAAAGGAGGCCTACAATAGCATCGGGCTTAACTCTCCTCTCCTTAACTAACTCCTTAACCTTGCTATACCCATAGGCTGCCATCGCTACTTGAAGCCCTACATCGTCAATGTAAAAATGCGTTAAAACTTTATGACCCCTAACTTTAAGAAGTCTTGCTATAGCATCGCCTAATACCGCGTTACGCCCCGTCCCCACGGTTAACGGATGAACGGGGTTACCGCTCGTATGCTCAACTATAACCGTTAACGGCTTAGCAGCTGGCGTATACCCATAACTGGTTCCCTTGCTTCTTAAAGCGTTAAAAAGTAGCTTAGCAAGCTCCACGTAATTCACGTAGAAGTTAACATATCCACCTACAGCCTCCACCTTCTCGATGATCCGGGGAAGCGATAGGTTAGCTAAGGCATTAACTAGTTTAACCGCTAAATCCACTGGTTCAACGTTTAACGTCCTTGCAAGCTCAAAGCAGGGTAATGCAAGCTCACCATACCTAGTATCTGGAGGTGTTTCAAATTTCAGCCTTTCAAGCTTAAGGCCTAACCTATTAAAGGTTTCTTTAACCACGTTAAAACAAGCCTCTCCAAACACCTGGAAGGGGTCCTCGACGATCACCTATACAACCCCTAAGAAGAAAAGGGTCCACTAATTAAAAAGGTTACAAGGATTATAGGGCTGCTGAAGACGCAATAACTACAAGCGAAATTGTTGAGATACATCAGAAACGATTAAAGGAGATTATTGAAGGTTAAGCTAAAGTCTTTTCTTTACGAATTCTTGAGCTTTTTCCAGAAATTCATCCGCGTTTTTAATAGTGTTTGTACTTCGTCTTCGGTGAATACTATGCCTATCTCGTAATCGCTGCTCTCCCTCATTTCAAAAGCCCTTCTAAAATATTGTGCGAATTTTTTCTAATAGGTTTGTTTTATTATTCTTAATCCGAATTCTGATATTAAGCCTGAATGAGTTCTAACATCATATCCTATGGCGTTAAGCATGGCTTTGGCTGCGTGGAAAAACGTGTAGTACGCTCTATTTACGGCGTCTTCTATCATGCCTTTTTCTAAGAGGAGTTTGGCTGCTTCTAATCTTCTTTTTGCAACTTCCAATTCTTCTTTTATCCGAATTTTAACGGCTTCCTCCATTGTATACCACGATTCCCTTTTTGACCTCATCTATGAGCGGGCTTTTCCCCTTTTAAGGTCTCCCTCGTTTATGAATTTGAGGGTTACAAGTTTTCCGTGCTCCACGAGTATTTTGTCAGCTATTGATGAGGCTAGCTTCACAAGGTTTTCGTCCGTTAAAAGGAGTTGGCGGGCCCGGTGGGACTTGAACCCACGACCAGTGGCTCCGCAGGCCACCGTCCTATCCATACTAGACGACGGGCCCCTTTTTCCTATCTAAGCATTCATATATCAGTTTATCCTCTCCTTTAATGGATCTTAGAGAAGCCTAGGTTACTTAACCATTATTTCTACTGTAGTTACCGCTTAACGCATAGCTATGAAACTCTTAATGTGGAGGGCTTCGCGGTTATCCCCAAACAAACCCTTTAAGGTGAAAAAGGAAGGATGAAACCTATGAATTCCGCAATGGTTGATCCTTAAAGCTGCGGGGATCACCATTGAGGTACTGTAGTTCCAGTTGAAAGGTTTGCCTTGGAACCCGTTAAAAGAATTAAGAGAGGGAGGAAAAATTTCAAGTATATGGGTTGATAGTGTTCTTGGTGAGACACGGTGATGCTTGGTTTAAACAGTTTATTTACTATTACCTCACTGTTTAAAGCTCTACTTCTAATGTTCTTCCTCGGTTTTTCTTCGTGGTCTGACTGGCGGACTAGAGAGGTCGATGACCGGTTTTGGCTTATATGCGGCGTTCTATGCGGAGGGTTAACGGGCTATGAACTATACCTCCTCTACATAACTAGTTTTGAAGCATTTACTTCTATGGCTACACTTACCGCGGCTTCAACCGTTTTATGCTTCCTCTTCGGCCTCAGCTTCTTTTACGCTGGCCTTTTCGGAGGTGCAGACGCAAAGGCACTTTGGTGTCTTGGCGTATCGGTACCCGTCTACCCTTACGCCTTTTCAAACCTACTCCCACTTACAAGGGTTTTACTCCCAGTGTTCCCGTTAACGGTACTTCTTAACGCGTTAATAACCGTTATACCTGTATCGTTATACCTAGCGTTACGTAATACATGGCTACTGATTAAGGGTAAACCCCTTTTTAAGGGCCTTGAAAGTGAGAGCTGGCTCCGTAAGCTGGCCCTACTGTTTATAGGGTTAAAGGTTCCAGCCTCCTCAGTGAAAAGTATGAAGTACGTATTCCTTCTCGAGCGCCGATCACCTAACGGTGGTAAATCCTTAAAGATATTCACGAGTAGTAGTGAGAACACAGATTTTAATGAGGTAGGTAGGTTAGCGGAACAGCTAGGTGGGGACGTTTGGGTAACACCAGCTCTACCTTTAATCGTTAACATAACGATAGGCTACCTCCTAGCCTTAATCGTAGGCGATGTACCGCTACTCATCGTTTTAAGGGTCCTCCAACTTCTTCGTCCCTAATAGTTTAAGGGCTTCATCACCGTTAAGTAGCTCAGGCTTTAAACCTAGACCCCTATAAACGTTTAAAACCTCCTCCTTAACCCTCCTCAAGCCCTCGACTTTAAAATGGTGTAAATGGGTGTTACATTTACAATCCGTTGACCCAAACTTCTTAACTAACGCTTCCACGTAGGAAAGCTGTTGAAGGGCTCTAGCTACTAAACATTCAAGTTTTACCTCGTTTAAAGCGTAAACAATAGCAACGATCTTGGCGTAGGGGCTAGCTAAAAGATAGTCTATATGCCACTTCAACCTTTTAGCTTCCCTCAAGTGGCGTGATAACCTATTAACTAGATTAAAGCCCTTTAATCCAAGAGCCGACCCGGTATACGCGTAAAATCCTTTTTTAAAGGTGTAATTGCCTAACTTACCAACAGTTATCGGCGTTTCGGTGTTAAGCTTTATTATTAGGGTATACGTACCCTTACAGTGCTTCAATCCTTTCACGCCTTAAAGGGGCTCAGGGTCAGCCTGTACATCACTAACATTAACGGTCAGAACCCGAGTTCCGCTTCATCGCCCACAGTTAAATAGCATCGCTTCCAAGTAAAGTTTTCGTTATAAGCGTTAACGTTATTAAGGCGAAGCACACTATAATAGGGGCGATGAGCTGGGGACATAGCGCGGATCATGGATGACGAAACCGCTACACGTAAGCCCCATACTATTCGAGAATCCTAGTGACTACACCTATACCCCTCGTCCTTCCCTCCCTAAATATGAACCAGTCGTTAGGCCTTACGTATTCAGGTTTATAGAGGAAGCTGAGCATCGCAGTAGCCGTATCACCTGCGCGTAGAGGCTCCTTTGATAGCTTCTCAAAGATTACGGCTTGCCTAATCGTCTGTAGATGTAAAACAGCGTTATAACCAACCTTTATGGTGGTCGGGTGGTATAGGAGGGTTATCCTAGCCTCGAAGGATTTCACAGCCCTTGAAGTTAAGCTCTTATCTAGGACGCACATACCCTTATCAACCTCGTCGTAGTCAACGTTAGTTACAGCTAAACAGACCTCCTGACCGGCAAAGCCCCTATTCACGTTAACCCTATTCACCTGTATCGACTTTACCCTAACCAGCCTAAAGCTTCCATCCTTAAAGGGCCCTAGTAGTACGTGGTCATCGACAGCAACACTCCCCTGTAGAGGTATACCGCTAATAACGGTACCTACACCTTTAACGTTAAACTTATCGTCGACGTACATCGTGAACGGCTTATCCCACTGCTCACTCCACGGGATACGCGGTGGAAGAAGATTTAGGAACCTCCTTAACTGTTCAAGCCCTTGCCCCGTCTTATTGGATATTATAAAGATAGGCACTATCCTACCGCTCGGCATATTCCTAGCAGCTACAACCACGTCATCATCGTTCTTAACGGATACGGGGATCTTATTTAAGGCGGGCATTTTCAGCAGTTTTTCAATATCCTTTAAAACCCTAACTAGTAGCTCCCTAGGCACCATGTCAGCTTTCGTTACAACCGAGAAAACGGGGATTTTAAGCGACGTAGCAACCCCCAAATGCTCTTTAGTGGTCCCGATGACGCCAGCGTTCGCCCCCACAATAAGCATGGCGTAATCCGGCGGATGCCCCATGATGCCTTTAAGCGTAGTCCTCAAGTAACGTTCATGTCCTCCTAAATCAACAAACGAAATTATCTTAGCGCTAGCTAGGAATACTTCAGCCTCGCTTAACGGTGATGATAGCTCGTAGTTAACAACATCCCCAGCCTCATCAAACCCGAGGAGGTGGGTTGAGATTGAAGAAGTCCTCCTCATCTTAATTTCATGGATGTAGCGAGCTATCCTCGCCATGGCCAGCCCGTTACCATCATCCAACTCACCCGAACATAAAACGCTAATAGTCGTAGATTTACCACTATCCACATTACCCACTACAGGTATCGTAACCAGTACTGGAAGACCGCTTTCACGAGTACGTCTAACAAGTACCTCAGCAACAATCCTTCCCCGTACCTCGCCCTTCCTAACTACAGAGCAAGTAGCTCCAACCCTCTTAGCTACCTCCTCTAAATGCCTAAGCGATTCCTCGTACTCCTCAATGGTTAACCCTACAAGTTCACCCTTATCGGAAACTCCAAGTTCATAGATGGCTTCACCGCCACCTTCGTTTAAGCGGTACTTCATCTGAGATGCTAACTTCTCGAGGCGCTCCTCGTCCTTAGGCATCACTTTAAGCTTATACTCTACGTTACCCTCCTCAACCTCCTTAGCTAGCCGATGGCCCTCCAAGTTATCCACCAATACCTTCACTCCAAATATGATAAAATGAAGTAAATAAGAATTACTCGAATACCACCTAGTAGTATGCGCTCTTTACGTCAATGTTGAAGCCGCCCTCCCCAATCACGCTTAACGCTTTCAGTATTACGCCCGTAAAGTCTTTCTCGTACACTACGAGGCCGTTGACGGCCGCGTAAACGTGAAGTATTTTACGTCCAACATGTTTACTGTAGCTACATAACGATTCAAGAACCCCCTCATCATCTTCCAATATACATACTCGTAGAGCCACGCTAACCGCATCACCGCCTTAAGGCCTCGTTAAACCTTTTAACTAAGCGGCTTAAACATAAATAAGTCATTTTGATCCTACCTCATCCGGATCTATTAACCCGCGTTGTTACGCTAAGTATAAAAGCTCTTTACACTATACGTTGATCGGTGCTTAAAGTGGTTAAAGCATCAAGCATAATACTAGTCTCTGCTGACTGGGAGAAAACTAGCTCCTTAGCTAGAAGAGTATGCGAAGAGGCCGCTAAAAACCTAGGACTACCCCTCGAGGAGAGGAAGGAGGATTGGACGTTTCTAGCTAAGTACGGAGCTAAGGATGAATACGGCGGGGTTGATATACCGCAGGTGTTCGTTAAATATGAGGATGGCACCGTGAAACAAGTGTTTAGCCGTATACCGTTGAATAAGGCTGGAAAGCCGGATCTAGTTGAAGCTATTAGACTTCTTAACGAAGCGGTAGGTAAAGGGTGAACGTCAATTGGGGAAGGTAATAGTGATGAAAGCTGAAAACGGCGGCCTAATGGAGGTAAAGGTAGTTGAGGAGGAACTAGGAAAAGTGATTAAAACGGTGGTGAATACAGCCCTTACCCTTTGGGATTACGAGCGTTCCGACCTCGTAGTTATGAAGGATAAGTACCTTGTAGAGGTTAAGCTCCCGTTAACTAAGGAGCAACTCGACCTATACTCAAAGTTTGAGCTACGTAGGACTTCAAGTAGTACAGCTCAGTACCGCGTACCGGTATGGGTTGTATCGTATAATAATAAGTGGACGCGTAACGGCTACGTGGACTACGGCGTTTTTATAGTAGCCCCTTACGTGGATGAAGCGCAGTTTAACGAAATGAGGGAGATAGCCGTAAACGCTACCTCCGGAGAAGGAAAATAAGGGTCGGTTTAAAGGCTAGCATCTTAAAGAGGCACGTAACCACGTTGAAACCAGTCAACCTCTCATCTAGAAGAAGGACTCTAACCGTTTAAGCCCTAATACCTCGTCGAAGCCTATCCCTAAGGCTTCAAGCACTTGTTCAAAGGTGGTTCTTAGGTGGCCGATATACTTATCCACATCCACCTCGTCTATCCTTGCTAGCGGGAGAGGTTTCACTCCGATCGGGCCTTTAACCTTTACGAAGGCTATAATATCCCCTGCCTCCACCCTCTTACCAATGTTCGCTAGCTGTTGAGCAGCTTTTACGTGTTGAGGGGTAGTTTTAACGTAATGCTTTGGGCTTTTTGAAAGCATAACCTTAAAGGCTAGGTCGTCAAGCGTATATTTCCTACCCTTAAGCCTTGAGTAGCAATCCCGAACAATGGAACGTATTTTCTCCTTAGCCTGTACGAACTCGTCTTGGGAATGCACTGAGGCTAGAATGCCTATCAGCTCGGAGAAGGCTATTTTAAGGAACTCAGGCGTATTACGCTTCTTACCCACCATCCCCTTAATTTCAACGGACCCATCTTCCAATACGCCTAAATAGTTCTTCTTAAGCTTAGGGAAAGCAACATACCTATACTTCTTGTCCACGTCGAGGTCTACCCTTAACTCCTCCTCAACCCACGCCGCTAGCTTCTCAACGTCCTCCTCCCTAGGGTTAAGGACGAATATGCTATCGGTATCTCCATAGATAACCTCTAAGCCTAGCTCCTTCGCTTTATCTATCGTCCTCGAAATTATATACCTACCTACGGCGGTTACCGCTTCAGCTGCTGGCGGACAGTATAGGGGGAAGTTTTCATGGCCCATAACGCCGTAGCTAGCGTTCAAAATAACCTTTAAACTCCTCTCAACTACGCTATACCAGCTTCTAACCTCTTGGCTTAACGATTTATCCTTCGATTTAGGCTTAAACCAGTACGCTCTAAAGTCGCGTAGCATCCCTATTATGGTGGACGTTAACCCTCTACGCTTAACGCAAACCCAGTGTGGTGTTCCAGCTATAATGTTAGATCTACACTCCTTATGAGGACAGTTTATAACCTCATAGGAGAGGTTACGGGTTTTAAGGATGCTGGGGTAAAGCGATGTGAAGTCCAAGACCGTAATGTTAAAGTAGGCGCCGGGTTTAGGCTCCAACACGATGGCGCCCATGTACTTCTTACCCTTAATTAAAGCCTTCGTAGCGGCGCCGCCCTTGGAGGTCAAGATATCTTCAGGCCTCGGTATTAGGTAATTACGTCTCCGATGCTCGAATTGAAGTAGGTTTTTAATCCATCCCGATATACCCTGCCTAGTGACGTCCTCCATGGGTAGCTTGGAAATCCTCATAAACATTACTATGAGCTTTATCAGTAACGAGTTTTGAAACGTAGTTAAGTCTAAAACAAGCTTCGCATCCCTATAACAGTACGTAGCTAGCTCCTCGTAGGTAAGCTCCGAAACCAGTTTATCGATTGCTATCTTCTTATAGCCGAGTAACGCTTCAGATATGGAATCCAGCGTAACTTCACGATATTTACCGCCGAAAGCGTAGACTTGCACAGACTTATTATGGAAGAACTTGTATAGGTCTACGTGGACACCTATTGGTAGGAGGGCCGTATCCTTCCCTAAAACTATGGGGATGCTGGCCTTCGGAAAGCCTAGCTTTTGCGCCCTATTCCTCAAGTACCTCAAATCAAAGTTATCCCCATTAAACGTCAATATTAGCGGGTAGTCATTAAGCACCTTAAACGTTTCCTCTATCAGTTTACGCTCGTCTTCTAAAAGCTCTAGCCTTACACCGTTCAACGCTTTCTCCTTAAGCTCTTCCTCCCCGCGCTTTAAAAGTAGCACCTTGTTTAAGCCGTCACTACTCGCTATAGCTACGCTTATTATAGGGTATTCCGCTTCACTAGGGTTTGGCACCCTATCAATAGCCGGTGAAGCTACCTCAATATCTATAGCCGCCCTTCTTATATCAGGCGCTGGCTGTTGAAGCACCATAAACCATTCCTTTACCAGCTCGTCTTGAAGCTCACCTTTAATCGGGCTCGGCGTATCAATATTTAACCCCCAACCCTCAGGTACGAGCTTTCCATCCTTAACGCGGTAAGGCATACCTGGAATTAAGCCAGCATCGTAAATGTAGCAGTTATGATACTTTACGCGCGCCTCCCAAGCAGCCGGTAGTAGCTCCCTTATACCCCCCTTAGGCCCGCCACCTATAGCTAACGGGTTGTTAACTACGATCTTAGTCATCGTTACCTCTTCATCCTTTAGCGGATCGTACTTCTTAACCGCCTCAAGATGGTCGTAGCCTTCATAACCGATAATGGCCGGGTTTACCCTTAACTCATCAATTGAGGCATTGGTTAGGCAGTAAGGCTTATGGCCGGTATTATCATACCAGAAGTATATCTTACCCTTCTCCGGATCATAGAGCTTAATTAAAGCCTTTCCAACCCTACCGTTATAAGATACCGAGAGAAGATAACAGGTACCAGTATTTTCCGGTTTTTCAGCCTCAAATACCGTCTCGGCTATTACCTCCTCTTCTACAGCCTCCTCCTCAGCCTCCTCAAGGTCCTCCTTAAAGGCGTCCAAGCCGATGCCCTCAACGATAATCAGTTTATCCTCCTTTAAATATTCTAGGCTTTAGCCACTAGCCCCAATATTCATAACGGCGGCCGGGGGTGGTCTTAATACTTGAATGCTAAGTTAGCCTAAAACTTCGAAGGCCAGCCTCATAGATACGTTTAAGGATATTTTACGGGGTTAAGGATACTGTTTAATCCGCCAGAGCTCCACCTTCCTACTCTCTTTAACCTTCTTCTTATATTCCTTATAATGCTCCTTACAGACGTATATCCTCCTTCCTTCAGCCTTAAGCTTTTTAGCCTCGCTGAAAATGCTTATCGCGTCCTTCATGGGTAAGGATCGTACAGCCGGCTTTAAACAGAGGTTGCAAGACTGTCCCTTTCCAATCTTACCCATGGCTACACCCCAAATAAATTCAAATAAAGGTTTACCTCTTTCTTAGAATGGATTAAGATGCGCACTATTAAAGGTAGTGGCAGGCTACTCCGATGCCCAAAGTGCGGTTTTTCATTCGATTTAACCTACGCTAGGGCCTTTGCGTGTAGCACTTGCCCCTCATCAGTTAGCGGCTGCACAATGGTGAAATGCCCTAAATGTGGCAATGAATTTCCCATTTAAAGCGTTACTTAAAACCTTAAGTAAACGTTTAGCGTCGTTACGGCCATCGACCTAGGCCCCTTCATAGTGGAAGTAGCCTTTCCGCTTAAACAGCCTACGTAGAGGCTGCCCTAGGCTCTTCATAGCCTACTCTTCTTCCGGCTTAAGTAGGCTTGAGTTAATACCTCCTTCATTTTTAAGCTATCCATTTCTAGCGCCGGCGTTTCACTTATAATAATTAGGCTTAACCCTTGCTCAGCTATTATTTGAGCTAGAGGTTCAAATGGGGGGCCGAACCCGGCTTCGCTCATCGTATGATGCTTTCTTTCACCGGTACTCCCGAATTCGACGGGTGTATAGTGGCAGTGAAGGTGTTTAAATGATCCAAGCCTTCGTTCCACCTCCGTAAGTACCTTCAGGTAGTCATCCTTGGAGTTTATGCCTCCCCGGCTACGAGCGTGGATATGAGCCCAGTCTATGGTTGGGCGAAGCATTTCTACCTCTTCACACATGGTTAATACCTCTTCTAAATCGCCAACCTGGCTTAGCTTCCCCGTGGTTTCTGGTCCTAGGAAAACGTCTTTAACTCCTTCACTCTTAACCGTTTGAACAACCTCCTTTAAGGCCTGAATGCAAAGCTTAAGAGCCTCCCTCCTATCTAGCCTACCGTAGTAGCCGGGGTGGAAAACTACTTGATGCGCCTTCATGTAGCTAGCCGCCTTTAAACTTAGAACTAGCCGTTGCTTACTCCCCTCCAATACCTTCGGATCCTCCGAGCTTAAGTTAACGGCGTAAGGAGCGTGGAGGCTTAACCAAACGTTATACTTATCGGCCTCCACTCCAAGCTTAGTTTGAGCCTCCATATTCACCTGAATTCTTCTTACCGCTTGATACTCGAAAGCGTTTAAGCCTATACTAGCTAAGAAGCGCGGTATTTCAAGCGTATCCCCTTTAAACGTAATCGGCGTCCCCGCCGGGCCGAACCTACAGAGGTTGGAGCGGTCCATTACAATCCTACCTCAGACCCAATGTCGCGTAGGAGCTTCATTAACCCTAGCTTCGCCCCCTCACTACGTAGTTGCTGTACGAGTAACCGTTTAACTTCATCGGTAATACAGCAACCTTTATGCGCTAAAACGATCGGGTAGGGAACACCATGTCCAAACCCGTAGCTAAAAGCGTAAATCGCTGAAGCTATATCGTCAACCTCGTTAAAGCAGAAGCTAGGTACGTCGATCCTTAACGGGACGGTAAGCCTCGGATCCTCCGTAGCCATGTAAAATGAGCCTAGCTGATAGCCAACGTCCATGGTCCTACTCACCATCCCGCTAGGGCTAATTAAATCAGTCCGTTGTCCTCGCTTAATCCTTTCAGAAACTATTAACGCGTCCGAGGTTAAAGGGCTTAACCCTGAAGGTAGCTCCAACCTCTTAACTATGTTCGCGGCTTTAGGCATTTTAACGATACCGGCGACAGCTATACCGTGATCCTCGCAATACTTCAATAGATCCCTAATGGATTGCTTAAACGAGTCCCGCTCCTCCTTTTTAACACCTGCAACCCTACTTATAGGTATAGCCAATGGACCATCAACCAAGGTTAGATCCGTGTTCACCTTAGTGAGTAATTTGACTAAAAGGTTAAACATAGCCTTCTCCCGGTACGCGTAAATAAGGCTACCCCTATTCCTAGTCTTAGTGACGTTAATGTAGCCTACCTTAACCTCCCTCTCCCAAGATGAAAACTTTATAGCTATAGCCGAGTAAAGGGCGAAATCCATGAAGCAGGTGGAGATCCTACGCGAACTCGCATCCCCAGCCACTACCTCCTTAAACCTACCCGGGTCCGGTTTAACTTGGTGAAAACCGATATGCTTATCGAGATTTTCGATGGCTACCTGAGCCCCCTTAAGAGCCTCCCTAGCCTCGCTTACAATGGCGGGGATAACGTTAGCCGCAGCCTCCTTAATAACTTCGGGTTGAATACTCAATTAAAGACGCCTCCGAAAGTAGGAAATACTCCTTTAACGCCTCCCGGTTTTAATACGTATCTTAGCACAGGACCAGCTAAGTTCTTATCGGTCCTCCGAGCATTAAACTTAGTATCCACCCTTTAGAGGGAGCCTATGAGTTCACGTTTGCCGATAGGGAACGTCGTCGGAGAAGCGGAGCCCCACGGCTTCACTTTTACGGTCGACGTAGACAGAGTGCCACCACTCCTCGAGTACGTATGTATCGATATTCAGGAGGAGGTAAACGGCTCTAAAGTTAAGGTTCCAGTACTAGCTCAGGTTGAGGAGATAGTTCAAAGCAGCCCTATGCTTAAAGAGACGCTTCCAAGTGACGCGGTTAGGGTCATGGTTGAATCGGTAAACCTACCTAGACACGTAATAGCTAAAGCTAGGATACTCGGCTTCATGGTTAACGGTAAGGTTTACACGCCGCGTTATACCCCGACCCCGGGTTCACCGGTCTACCTAGCCCCCGACGAACTACTTAACCAGTTCTACGCAGTTGATCCTGATCGCGCCATAACCATAGGTAGTCTAATAAACCGTAGCTCCGTCCACGTTCAATTAGACCTCTCAGGCTTTAGTAGGCACATAGCTATACTAGCTGCCACTGGAGCTGGTAAGAGCTTTACCGCCGGCCTCCTAATGGAGGAGCTTCTAGCTAAGGGCGCCACCATAGTGGCTATAGATCCGCATGGTGACTACTCCGAAATGGACCTCAACGTTAATGGGAGGAGGCATAGCCTCTCAGATAGGATCGTTGTTTTATCGTTAGGCCCGTACGTTAAGGCTGCTAAAAGGTACTATGTAAAAGTGGGCGACCTAAGCGATGATGAAATAGCCTACATAGCCGGGATACCGTTAAAGGCCGTAAACATTAGGAGCGCGTTATCGTTAGCTTTAAGGATGGTACGTAAAGAACACGAGAAGGAGGGGGACTTCAGCCTCGATGATGTATGCGATAAACTTGAAGAATGGTCCTCCCTTAACGAGGATGAGCTTCGAGAAAAACTTAAAAGAAAGGTAAAGCGTGAGGACATCCTAAACGCATTAAAATACCTTGAAAAGCTTAAAAAACTCGGCGTTTTCGCATCCTCATCGGTCCCACTAAGGGAGATACTTAAACCTATGCATTTAACAGTTCTAAACCTTTCGGGAGTAAGCTTTGAAGCTCAAGATATAGCGGTTCACGACCTCTTATCGAGGATCTACGAAGCCCGCGTTAGCTACGTAACTAAATCCCACCATTCAGAGGGCTTCCCTTACCCGGTGTTCATATTTCTGGAGGAGGCCCATAGGTTTATCCCGCCGCCTCAAAGCGGTTTTCAAACTAAGTCCTCCGACATACTTAGAACGATAGCCAGTGAAGGTAGGAAGTTCGGGGTCTTCATGGTCATCATATCTCAACGCCCATCAAAAGTGCACCCCGATATACTATCACAAGCTCAAAGCCAGATCGTGCTACGCATAGTTAACCCTAGGGATCAGCAAGCAATAGCTGACGCTTCCGAAGCTTTTTCACAACCGCTCCTTAACGATCTCCCAGGGCTTAACGTGGGTGAGGCCATTATAGTTGGGCCTATCACGAAAACTCCGGTAATGGTTAAAGTTGGAGGGCGTAGGTTCAAACATGGGGGTACGGACCTCCCCATCCCCGAGTTGCTTAAGGAGGCTAAGCATGAAGCGTTAAGGCATAAAGCCTTAGAACATGAAGAGGAAGCCTCCCTACGTAGGATTAGCGAAACCTACAGGGAGATAGCTGGAGTAGACGCTTAAGGAGTGTAGCTAGCTTTGCGAGTAAGATTCATACACATGGGGGATACACACCTATGTAGAACCTATCCGCAGCCAATAGCCCATGAAAGGGTTGCGGCCTTTAACGCGGCCTTTAAACACGTAGTTGAAAGGGCTATAGAGGAAAAGGTGGATTTCATCATTCACGCGGGCGACCTCTTCGATAAGATCCATCCTTGGCCTAGTGTAGTAGGGTTCGTTAAAAGGCAGGTTAAAAAGTTGAATGATGCGAGGATACCGATATACGTGGTACGCGGAAACCACGACGGCTCCTTCGACAGCGAAGGCATAATAAGAGGGTCAAGCATAGACCTCGCTAATTACCCCGAGCTTAAAAACTTCCACTTCATAGACCCCCTCTTCGATAGAGTACGGTTTACACCCCTCGGTACCGTGGGGTTTAGGGATTTCCAAGGTAAACTGCGAATAATAGGGGTAGGGTATAGCGGCCACTACGTGGATAGTTACCTAGATAGGTACGTAGCGCCAGTCCTATCCTCCTCCATGAGGAACCTGCTAATACTACATACCTTCATCGAGGGCTACACGTCGCTCCCGCCAGGTGAACCCTACCTACCTTTAAATAGACTTGAAGGCCTAAGGGTAGACTACGTAGCGGTGGGGCATGACCATGACCATCGTAAGCCTAAAACGCTTTCAAACGGCGCTGTTATCGTCTGCTCAGGTAGTACGGCTAAATGGGATTTTCAAGAGTCCGATGAAAAAGGTTTCTACCTAGTTGAGCTATCCAATGGAGACGTAAAGGCTGACTTCATCCCCATACCGAGCGAGCACCAGATGTCAATGTTAACCGTGAAGCCTGAAACACCTCAACCCCCCTCCTGGTTCTTGGAGGAAGCTATTAAGGAGCTTAAGAGGCTCGCCTCATCAACTAGTAAAAAACTGATAGTTAGGATTGTTATGCGAGGTCAGCTATCTAAGGGGTCACCGCTCGACATCTCGAAGGCTAAAATCGACGAAGTTACGAACGAACTTAGGAAGTCCGGGCGCCTACTATACTACGATGTAGCCCCCCCGGACGTAAACGTGGCTATGGAGACGGTGAAGCTGACGGCTGAAGGCTTCGACGTACAAGGCTTTCTGAATAAGGCCTTAAACGAGCAACGCTTATCCAGTATAGCTTTCTTAATATATCAGGAAGTTAAAAGCGCCTTCTCGGACGATGAAAACCTTACGAGGGAAGGAAACCTGAAGGAAGAGGTCTTAGAGCGTATTAAAAGGAGAATTAAAGACTCCTTCGAGCTCGATTGAGGAGGTAAGTAATGATAACGAGGCTACTACTTAAAAACTTTAGGCAGTATAGAGGGACGCATGAAGTAGTATTTCAACCAGGCCTTAACCTAATCCAAGGCTCAAACGATGCCGGTAAAAGCACTCTTTTCCATGCAATATGCTTCGCCCTCTTCAACTATACGCCAGTTTTAGGTGCCGCTACGCAACCATTAATAACGCAGGGAGAATTATTCACTGAGGTAATCGTCGAGTTCACGGCCTTAGCAACAGGGGAGCTTTACAGGTTAACTAGGAGGAGGGAAGGCGGTAGGAGAGGCTCTACTCAATTCTCCTTAGAGAAACGGGTAGGAGACCACTGGGAAACCGTAGTATCTACAGCTAAGGGTAGTAAGGAGATAGATCTTAGACGCGAACTGCTCGGGATACTAAAGTTCGATAAACGCGCCTTCCTTAACGCTGTTTACTCACAGCAAAAGGAGTTTGTTAGGCTAGTTAGAGGTGGCGTTGAAGTTAAAAAGGAGATAGATGCCTTACTTGGCATGACCATCGCCTCCAACGCGGCCCTCTGCTTCAAGGAGCTATCTAAGGAGGTCGACGAGAAAATAGCTAAGGAGGAAAGCCTAAGAAAGCTCCTAGATGAGCAGGTTAAAACTCGTAACACGTACATAGATTCGATAAGGAGGCAAGCCCAAGAGATAATGGAGGTAAGGTCGAAGCTAGCGGAAGCAGGGTTAAAACTAGCCAGCGTTAAGAAGGTTCACGACGAGATCCTAACCGTTAAAAGGTCCATTGACGGGTTAAAGGCCGCTATAACCCAGATGGAAAAAGCCTTCTTAAGGCTTCAGCAAGCTAAGGAGGGGTTGGAGGGGTTCATCGAGGAGTACGGATCCAAGGAATCCCTACTTACTCTGCTTAAAAGCGAGCAGGATCGTTTCCACGCTACCGAGGAAGAGCTTAAAAGGGTTGAAGGCGAAATTTCCAGGCTAAGAAGCGCTTTAGATGGGTTTAGAAAAAGCCTTGGATACGTGGAGCAAACCTTGAAGGAGCGCCTCGATGTATCTAGTAAAACCACGTGTCCGAAATGCGGTCAACCCGTAGACCCCTTAATAGTAAGGGCCGAGGTTGAAAAGCTTGAGAAACAGTGGAAGGATCTTAAAAACGAGCTTGACAAGGGGCTTGAAGAGGAACGTAAGCTCGAAGCTAAAAGGCGAAGCCTAGTTGAAGCGAAGCAAGCCATAAGTGAAAGGTTATCAAGCCTCCGAAGGGACGTAGAAAACATAGAGAAGCTTGAAGGCGAAGTAAAACGCTACCAAGTTGAGTTTGAAGCTCTTAAGGCCGGCCTCGAGGATAGAGTTAAGGAAGTTGAGGAAGTTAGGGCGAAGGCCTCGTTTAAACTGATGAACTACAAGCCGCAGATAGCCAGCCCCCTCCTCAAGGCACCGCCAAGGGACGTTGACCTCCTCGAATCAGCGTATAAAAGGATTGAAGAGGAGGTTATTAGAGAGAAAGGGGTTTGGGAAGAGAGGTTGAACTCTTCAAGGAGGAGCTTAGAAAGTAAGCTTAATGAACAACGCTCCAACATAAAGCTTCTAAAGGATCTACTGGGAAGGATTAAGGAGACGCAAGCCGAGCTCGCTAAAATAGGTAGGTATAAGGTAGCTAAAGAGGGCTTCATGAGGATACAGTTAGCTTACCGCGAGCTTGAGGAGGCTTTAAAAAGCCAGCTACTTAACCTATTAGCCATTAAAACATACTTCTGGTATACACGCTTAGTCGGTGAAGCTAAATACGTAGGGCTACGGATAAACCCTGAAAGCTACGAGTTAGAGGTGCAGCCGTTAGGCTTCCCCGAACCACAACCCGTTAAATCCTTTAGCGGTGGCGGTATTGAAACCGTGTTCGCATTAGCTATGCGTTTCGCTCTAGCGGAGATACTAGGGCTTCGTGACTTCCTACTCTTCGATGAGCCAACGGACGCCGCCGACACTAAAAACAGGGACGCCATAGTAAACGTTATGCACGAAGCATCCCAATTCTTCAACCAAATACTACTAATAACGCATCATGGTGTCGGCGTCGAGGTAGCCGCCCACGTAATAAACGTATCATATGATTCAGCTCGTAAATCCAGCTTAATAGAGGTTGAAGCGTAATAGTTCTAAACCTAGCCAAATGACCCTCATTCCCGCTGGAAATCCCCAGTAGGAACAAAGTTTTTTGAGGCATTCTTTCAACCTATATTTCTACCGGAGTTTTCCTTCAGTTAAACGCTTCCTAAGCCTTCAACAAAGCCTTGAAGGCCCCCTAAAGTAGCAAAGCCTACTTGGATCAGCGTTAAACCACCATAGCCTACCTCCTCGCCTACGTTAACAGTAAGTATAAGGCTAACCGCGACCCGTACAGATACTGTCAAGTTTTCATCTTGGTTTGTCTAGTCAAACAAGAATCAAAACTTGACAGTATCACCTGTACGTAGGCTAAAACGTTTATATCTCACTTCCCCATCGGGGAGCCGATGGAGAAGCTAGACCGTTAACTTCATAGCCGTTAATGGATGGTTTAATGTAGCCTCCATGCCTCATCCTTAACCCCGGCTTTTTTATTAAGGTACCTAGCCAATACAAAGAAGAGGTCGGATAACCTATTCACGTACTGGTAAACGTACTTATTGATTGGCTGCTCTAACGCCAACCTAGCTAATGCTCGCTCTACCCTTCTACAGACCGTCCTGCAAACGTGTAGAATTGAAGCCTCTAAGCAGCCGGAGGGGTATATGAAGCTTTTTAAGGGTTCTAACTGTTGCTCGTAGAGCTTTAACTCATCCTCTATGAAGCGTACGTTATCCTCCCCGATAAGCTTTAGTTCCTTCCTCCTCTCCGAGCTTAAGGGTAACTGTACATCGGTACATAGAACGAATATGTCGCTTTGAACCTTGTGTAGAATATTTTTAACCTCAACGTCGTTAATCAACGATGAAGCCAACCCTATGAAAGAATTCAACTCGTCAGCCTCACCGAGGACCTCTACAAGCTGATCGGTTTTCCTGATGCCTCCTCTACCAATAATTTCCGTCCTTCCACTATTACCCTCATGCCCCCTCTTCAACGATAAAAACCTCTGAATCCGACAGAGCACTATTGCGGCTAAGTATTTTTAACTTTCTGCTTAAGACGTTAAAGCCCTCCCTTCGATCTAACATATATTAGGCGCTGTACGACCGTTACCTGCGATAAAACTCCGATCACGATAGCTATATGGTTTAACGCGTCGTGATAAGTGGTAGTAACCACGGCGCCTATAGCTAAAAGTATTAACCTCTCTTGTCTCTCCACTATGCCGACGCCGCGCCACTTTAACCCGAATCCCTCAGCTTTGGCCCTAACGTAGCTCACCATCACCATGCCGAAGAAGGCGAAAAAACCTAGGAAGGCATCTATAAACCCGCCTAGCACTAACCCAGCCAGTATTAAGTACTCCGTATACCTATCTAGTACGGAGTCCAGTACCGAGCCAAACCTAGTAACCTTGCCGCTAGCCCTAGCTACCGCTCCATCAAAGGCGTCAATAGCGCCTACTACCATTATTAGTAGGGCGCCTAGGGCTAAAAGCCTCGTATAAAAGGTGTAAGCGCAGGCTACACTTAAAACAAGCCCAAGCAACGTAATAGCGTTAGGGCTTACTCCTAGCTTAGCCGCTTTAACGCTTAATGGTGTAACTAGCTGCTCGTAACGCTCCCTTAACTTGCTTAACAAACGCTATACACCTCCTCTCGTCCAGCTTCACGAGGTTTACGTCGCCAAGTAGGATACCAATACCTAGGGTTTCAGGCTTAAAGCAAGCCTTAATACGCTCTTCTACCTTCTTAAACCCCTCACCACACATTTACACTTCGCCATACCCGCCAGCGTTGTTATTCTATCGCGCGTTTAAATATCGAGTTTCTCCGATCACTTAATGGCCTTTAGGTATGCAAAGGCTGCTAACGCCGCTTTAGCGCCTTCACCGACGCTTACCGAAACCTGGAAACCTCCACAGGTACAATCTCCAGCCGCGTAGACACCTTCAATATTGGTCCGCATCCTAGAATCGACCTTTATACAGCCTTTATCATCTGTTTGAAGGCCGCTCTTAGCCAATATCTTGGTTAACGGTACCTTGGGCGAGGCTATAAACACCGCTTCAACCTCCAACTTATACTTATTTCCGCCCGGATCCACTACGGTTAAACCTTCAACCATGGTTAAACCTTCTATTGCTTGAACCCTTAACCCCCTTAGGACTTTAACGCCGCGATCTTCAACTTCTTTTAGACGTTGAGGATCAACGTTGAAGCTACCCGTAGGCGAGGCTAAATAGGTTTGGGAGGCGATAGAACTCATCGTTAATGCATCCCTTACAGCCTCAAGTTCATCGCCTACCACAGCCACCTTTCTACCTCGAAAGAGGGGGCCGTCACAGAGCACGCAGTAGGAAACTCCTACTCCAAGTAATCTATCCTCACCGGGTATTCCAGCCTTCGCGTGCTGAATTCCAGTAGCTATAATTACGGCTTCAGCCGTGAAGCTAGCTTCATGCGTAGTTATAGTTTTAACGCGACCAATTAAGTTAGCAGCTACTACGTCACCCTTCCTGATTTCAGCGCCGAACTTTAATGCCTGCTCCCTAAACCTTCTCAGTAATTCAGCCCCCGAAATACCTTCAGGAAAACCTGGATAGTTATTTATTGTAGGCGCTAATTGAAGACGGGAAGGGTTTCGACCCTCCAATACGAGGGTTTTAAGTTTAAGGCTGGCAGCATACATAGCCGCCGTAAGCCCTGCGGCTCCTGCACCTATAACTATTACGTCGTATTGGGCTTTAGGTAACCCTAAAACGAGGACCATAAGGTTAGCCACGTATCGCCTTATTTTTCCGAGACCTTTAACGCCTGTAGGACTTTATCAGCAAATACGCGTTCAGGTAGTGCTCCTTCAAACTCGACGACGTCGTTTATAACAACCTTAGGAACCGCGTATACTCTATACTTCCTAGCTAAATCCGGAAACTCTAAGGATTCCACCGCATCAGCCATGATGTGCGTATTAACTATCGCGAATTTATGGGCGGTTCTAACAGCCGAAGGACAGTAGGGACAAGTAGGTGTAACGAAAACCTTGATGTGTACAGGTTTACTAATAGCTAATATAGCTGCTTTAACACTCTCTTCAAGTTCAACTTCACCCCTCGATACGTCAACAATATCCTCAACCAATGAGCCGAACTCGTAGCCTGAGGGTATTCCGAAATATCGAACCCAGTACTCCTTCTCGCCTCGAAGCACTATAGCAGGATGCCTATCAACCTTATAGCTACGCGCTTCAGGCGAGGATACTTCGCATTCACACTTTTCAACCCTAATAAGCTCCGGAGATATACTAGCTAGTTTCTCCACGATCTCAACAGTTTCATTACAGTATAGACAATGCCCCCTAGTAACGAACACCACAATCCTAACTGGATTCCTTAAAGCCCTGAAAAAGCCTTTAACCATCCTCAACGTGGCCTCATCAATTACAACAACCAAGCTAAATACCTCGTAACATCTTAGCTTGATGAGAAGAATAAAAGTTTTACTAGCACATTAATATTCACAAAACGCTCTACTACTTTAACTATACGTTCATGTAGATTATTGTTTTCATTCCAACCCCACATATGCTACGCGCTATCCATTAAACCTTTAATACAGGTTCATAGGATCGTTTACGTACTCATCTATAATTAAGCCTCACTCACCATCACTAGGATCACGAAGCCCCGCGAAGAAAACTTAAATAAACTTAAATAATTCCTACGATGAATTCATTTGAGTATGATGTTAGAGGACGGATTTGAACTCGCGCGGCGTAGGCACGTCACAGGTTTAGCGGTTGGGTGACGTTAGTAGTGATACCCGTTAATGAGGATAAGATCATTGAGGCCGTTGATAAGGTTAGTCGTAGCGTCGTGAACGTAAGCACCGTTAAACTAATACACGACTACTTTTACCGCGTAATGCCGATTAAAGGTATGGGTAGCGGCGTTATAGTGGATGAGGCCGGCTTTATAATTACCAATAACCATGTGGTACGGGACTCCGAAGCTATAGGTGTTACGCTGCCTGATGGATCTATGCTTAAGGGCCGAGTTGTAGGAGTTTGCGCTAGCATTGATATAGCGGTCGTTAAGGTTAACGCTCAGAAACTACCAGCTGCTGAGCTCGGCGATTCTGATAAGTTAAGGGTGGGCCAAATAGTTTTAGCGATAGGAAACCCGTTCGGGCTCGCTGGAGGCCCAACGGTTACCGCTGGCGTTATTAGTGCTTTAAACCGTACTATACCTACTGAAAGCGGAATACTTGAAGGTTTAATACAAACTGACGCAGCTATAAACCCGGGTAATAGCGGGGGGCCGCTTGTCGATATAAATGGTAGGGTTATAGGCATTAACACGGCCATCATCCCCTACGCGCAAGGTATAGGGTTTGCCATCCCTATCAACTCGGTCAAGAGTTGCTTAACTGATATAGTTAAGTACGGGAGAACGCTTAAGCCATGGCTCGGTGTTACAGGTATTACGGTAACGGAGCGTATAGCCGACTACTACGAGTTAGCTACTAATAGAGGCGTATTAGTAGTTAAAGTGGCATCGGGTAGCCCAGCTTATCGAGCCGGGTTAGAAGTTGGCGATATAATAGTTTCGGTAAATGGTGAACCTGTAGGTAGTATTGAGGAATTAACAACGCTCCTAGCTAAAATAGGGGTTGGAGGCGTAGCTAAGCTTGAAGTAGTTAGAGGACGTATAAGCTACCCGGTTAAAGTGGTACTTGAAGGCACACCTTAAACCGTTCCAACTACTGTTAACCCGCCAATCCTTTAAACGCTTTAATAATCCTAAAAACAAGTAGTAACTGATCTCAGACCTTTCAAAGGTTAAAACGGCTCTAGCAACATATTAAGTGAAGCCGCCTTAAAACCCCTCATATACTCCTTAACTATTGTGGTGAAAGCCCCAAATACTCTAGCTATAGAGATGAAGGGGAATGAAAGTCTATGAACCCAATAACGGTATTAGTAGCTCTGCCTTCGCTCCGCCTTCGCCCTTACCTTTCGAACTCCTTGGTAAACGGCACAACTAACGCATAGCGTTTTCGTCACGGTTGCTGAATATATAATTGCCCCCTGCTTCTGTAGCTCCCTTCTAAGCTGAGGATCTATGAAGCTAACAGGCCTAGTAACCCTAATCGCTTTACCTCTAGGTATAGGTCTTCCACACGCATCACAATACACCATGGAGTCTTTCCCCTTAGAGCCTTTACTCCTACCACGACTCTTCCTCTTCTTCGGCACTAGTCCTCGCCATCCTTAACAAGGTGCTCAACCTATTTATTCCTTTGGGACATCAACCCTAAAAGATAAAGGTTTTCACCTGATCCTTAACCTTAGATGGGCTTGAGTAAAAGCTATGATTTAGCTATAGTGGGCCATATAACACTAGACCTAATCAGTCGTAAAGGTAGCCGACACCCCTTCTTCGTTATTGGCGGACCCCCAGTTTACGGGGGGTTAGCCGCTCGAAGACTTGGAGCCACCGTAATCCTAATCTCTAAGGTGGGCCCCGACTTCGGCGATGAGAGGATGTTATGGCTTTCACGCGCTGGGCTCGATACTTCACTTATTAAACTCTCAAAAACCCCTACAACTAGGTTTGACATATCCTATAAAGATGGAAACCGATATTTACGCCTCCTCCATCGTTGTAGCCCCATAACTTCAAAGGATATACCTAGGAACCTTAAGCCTAAAGCCCTTCACGTAGGCGCGGTAGCCGGTGAGGTTTCTAAAAGTGCCTTTAAACTATTAAAGAAGCTAGTATGCATTAAGTCCATCGATCTACAAGGTGTGCTTAGAGCCTTCACCGATAACGGTTACATTACATTACGAGGAAGTAAGCTCACAGAAAGGGTTCTATCCATGTTTGACGTCGTCTGCGGCTCACTAGAGGAGCACCAAGCCCTCCTAGGCCCTCCTTTAGATCTCTACTCGCTTTTAAAGCGCTTAGGAAATAGGATAGTAATTATTACGGTTGGATCTAAAGGGTCCTTCGTTAAGGCTGAAGGCTACGTCTACTCGATCCCCGCCTACGAGGACGTTAAAATCGTAGATCCAACCGGTGCTGGCGATACCTACCTCGCATCCTTCCTATATACTTACTCGTTAGGTGAGGAGGTGGCTTGGTCAGCATCCATAGCTACGGCCGCGGCATCCTTCGTGGTTGAAGGTGTAGGCCCCTCCTGCTTCGGCACCTTATCCATGGTTGAAGAGCGCGCGCGTAAAATCTACGAACGCGTGGAACGCCGGAAGATTACTAAGCCTCATGAACGTAGTTGCGAAAGCTTATTATAACCGCGTTAACTCAACTTTCAAGGTAGCCGTGAACACACACTTCGATCCTTGGGAGTTCTATAAGAGACAGGTGGCTTTAGCGGAACTTAAGCGTGAGGGACAGGAAAAGCTTAGATCCTCTAAGGTAGCCATAGTCGGAATAGGCGGATTAGGTAGTGTAGCAGCGTTATACCTCGCGTTGGCGGGTGTTGGCTATCTACGCCTCATAGATCAGGATACTGTTGAACTTCACAACCTCCATAGGCAGATCCTATACTCAATGAGCGATTTACGCTACCCTAAGGTTGAAGCTGCTATGCGCAGGATTAACAGCGTAAACCCCGAGCCTAAAGTGGAGCCTATCCCGGAGAGTGTTCGGGAGTCGAACGTTGAGGAGCTGGTTGAAGGTGTTAACTGCGTCGTGGATGGTTTAGATAACATGCAAACCAGATACTTAGTTAACAGGGCCTGCATAAAGCATGGAATCCCATACGTTTTCGGAGGGGCAATAGGCTTAGAAGGGAACCTCTCCGTTTTCATGCCTCCGGAGACTCCATGTTTAGAATGCGTATTCCCAGGTTTAGATGACGCCCTCCTTCCAACCTGCGAGACTAGAGGTATTTTGGGGGCCACGGCCGGGGTCATCGGGGCCTTGGAAGCCGTAGAAGCCGTTAAACTGTTAGCCGGAGTAGGAGGCGTGCTTAAGGGGAAGCTACTAATATGCGACCTTAAATCAGTTGACTTCAGCGTAATCGACGTGTATAAATCGCCATCCTGTAAGGCTTGCCAGCTAAAAGTTGAAACGCCAGTGAAGTATAAGCCCACCTGGCTATGCGGAAGCAACACGGTTAACGTTAACCCGCCTAAACCGCTACAAGTAGACCTTCAAGACGCTTTCCACGTATTAAGTAAAACCTACAAAATACTAGTTAAGTCATCATTGGTGCTAGTTTTCAACTACGACGGAGAGGTTGAAGTTAGCCTATTTAAGAATGGGAGGATGTTAATTAAGAACGTAAGCGATGAATGCAAGGCTTTAAAGATATACGAGGGGATCGCGAGTAGGCTAGGACTTAAATAACCTAGTGGATTCCGCCCTTAATCATGGAGCCAAGCCCTTATCGATACACGCGGGTAAACCTACATCTTCACGTTTAAGGTTTAGTAGCGGACCAGAACATCCCTCTATATTGATTTATAACGGGGCAACCTGTGCACCTACCATCAATGAAGCTTGCGCACTCTTTACATTCAATAGTAGCACCGCAAGGTTGAGTATGAGCTCTACCAAAGGCCCTTAAGGGCGCGATTATACTATAGGTTGAACCTATAACTATGTTAAAATCCACGTTTTGCACCTCCTTAAGAGCTCTAAGGTGGTTATCTACTATTGCCTCCAAGGTGGCTATATCCTCAGCCATGAAGAATAGGCAGAGGTTACTTCTACCCGACGTTATCAAGCCGTTTAAGAAGTAAGGGCACCCCTCAAACATTTTAAGCACCTTAGTTGTAGCAGTAGTCGTTATATCGACTTTAGCTAAGTGAAGCCCCGCCTTAAATAAATCCAGCCCCACCTTCTTCACTAGAAGCCCCATCGCTTTAAGCCTACGTAGCCTAACCGCTATTGATGGCTGTGAAACCCCTAACGCCTTCGCCACTTCCTCCTGAGGAATATCGGGGTTTCGGCTATACAACTTCAGAATCTCTAAATCCTTCTTATCAATCCTGGAAAGCATCAACCAACACTAAAGCTATATTCTATAAATGCTTTTCCGTGAGACACTTATAAAAGTTTATAAGAAAATTTATAAATTCCTAAATAGGGATGATAAGGGGGTGGACCTTGGTCTTAAGGAAGATAGTGAAGATCGATGAATCCAAATGCGATGGCTGCGGTCTTTGCATCCCAGCGTGTCCTGAAGGAGCTTTACGGGTGATTAACGGTAAGGTAAGACTTGTTAATGAGAAGTACTGCGATGGGTTAGGAGCTTGCATTAAGGAATGCCCTAAGGGTGCACTTACCATTGAGATACGAGAGGCTGAAGAATTCGGTGAGGGTGCCGTCAGGAGGAACCTTGAAGTTGTTAGCTGCACCCATGAAGCTAGCAGTGAGCCTTTATCATTAGGTGGTAAATCGCTACTTTCACATTGGCCCGTTAAAATAGTTTTAATTAATCCTAAAGCCCCCTTCCTAGAGGGAGCAAGTATACTAATAGCCGCTGACTGCGTCCCCTTCGCTTACGCTAACTTCCACAGGGACTTCCTTAAGGATAGGGTAGTTTTAGCTGGTTGCCCCAAGTTCGGAGACGTCTGGGCCTACCGAGATAAACTAGCTCAGATATTTAATGGCTTTAACGTAAAGGATGTAGAAGTGGTACGTATGGAGGTACCCTGCTGTTCAGGGCTACGCCTTATAACCGAGGAGGCGTTAAAACTAGCTGGCAAGAAAATGGACATTAAGGAGGCGGTTATAAGCGTTAAAGGCGGGATTATAAGTTAAGTTTAGGAGGTGCTAAAGCTTGATGAAGTACTGTCCAGGTGTTAAAGATATTGTTCAACCCCAGCTTATAATTAGAACATGTCCAGCCTGCGGCGAAGAAGTGGAATTCTTCGAGTACGAAACCGAGAGGAAATGCCCAAACTGCGGTAAAATGCTTTACAGGGAGGCCTCGGCTTCATGTATAACTTGGTGTCAGTACGCTGATAAATGTATAGCCGACCTTGAAAGTAGAAGGCTAATACCGAAGGAAAGGGCTGAACAACTTAGAAGCTTAGCGAGGAAACGATAACCATACTTTAAGGGGTATAGTTGTTGAAGGTACCAGTAGTTAATAGGGATCTTTGTATTGGTTGTGGAGCTTGTCAAGCTATATGTCCAGATACTTTTAAACTTGATGAATCAGGGAAGGCGCAAGTGATAACCGGTAGAAGCTGTGACGGTTGCAATTGTGAAGCCGTAGTTACAAGTTGCCCAGTAAGCGCAATAAGCCTTTTAGATGCTTAGTTTACTTTAAGCTTAACTTCTCCTTTTACGTTAAGGAGATGAGACTGCTTCCATGGAGGGCGCCACCTTCTCAATAGGCCTTCCATCTATGTAAGTACACTTAATAGCATACTTTCTCGCGCATTCAAGGCAGTTTTCAGGGCTACATAAGGGTGTTGAAAGATACCTTTCACCGCCATCGGGGGCCATCACTACCATAACCCCCCGGTCAAGCTCCTCCGCCTTCTTTAGGGCTACGTACATGTTAGCCCCTGAACTTGGACCAACGAAAAGTCCCTCCTTAAGGGCTAATAACCTTGCCGTTTCCTCGGCTTTATCGTAGGTTACAAGCTGTATTTCATCTACGTACTGAGGCTTCCAGATGGCGGGCGTATAGCTAACCTCAGGAAAGTTCTTAAGCCCAGGTATTGGTGTTTTAGGGTGCGGCATAGCGGCGATAACCTTCAAGTTGGGGTTATAACATTCCTTAATCTTCTTCGAAACGCCTACGGCGGTCCCCGTCGTACCTAAACCGCATACGAAATGGGTTATCCTCCCACCCGTATCCCTCCATATTTCTTCAGCGGTAGTTTCGTAGTGGGCTAGAACGTTAGCTTCGTTTGAGAACTGGTTCGGCATGAAGAACTTATCGGGATACTTTGAAGCTAGGTACCTAGCGTGATCCTCAGCGCCATTCATACCCTTCGATGCATCAGTTAATATAATTTTAGCTCCCAGAGCTATGAGAATTTGCTTACGCTCCGAGCTTACATTTTCAGGCATTACAGCTATAAAGTCATAACCCTTAACCCTAGATATAAGGGCTAAACCAATGCCCGTATTACCGCTCGTAGGCTCAATAATGATCATCCCATTCTTAAGCCTCCCCTCCTTCTCAGCTTTTTCGATCATGTACTTAGCTATCCTATCCTTAACGGACCCACCGGGGTTAAACTTCTCAAGCTTAACGTAGATCTCAACATCCTTCTTAGGGTTTAGGTTCTGCACCCTCACCATCGGAGTATTACCTATCAGGTCTAATACGCTATTGTATATCGGCACGATCTCTTCGCCCCGCAATAACGGCGTTATACCGCCGTCTTTTATAAACCTTTCGTTAGACGATCTAGGACGTAGCAACTTAAGGCTTACCTCTTGAATCGTTGTAGTAGTATGTGAACTTTTTTTGCAGAATAGGTTCCAGTATTCTACAGCCCTTTTCCATCTTAAGGCTGCGTTTCATGTTGACTGTTATTTTGTTAAAGAAGGTTTTTACGCGTTGTTTGAATAATGAAAATGTTAATTCTATAAGGCTTCTTAGCCCGCGAGTCTGATGGTGGTAGGCTAATTAAAGCGTTATTAGGGCGTCCTTTAGCCGTGGAGCGCCATCAACTATGAATTCATGTTTACCCTCATAATGTTTTAAAACGCCTTTGAAGAAGGATTCTGAGGTTAAGAAGTTCCCCGTCGGGTAAACCCTCATGGATATTAGCTCGTTTCTATCAACGTCTAAGGTTGAATACACCTAGTACCGTCCACCATTAACATTTAAGCCTCTTTACTCCCTCCTCAACCGGGAAAAATAAAACGCGTTCTACTTTTACTACTACGTTCAAAGTATCATAACCTGCTGACTTGGGGTTCAGAAAAGGTTCTAATTATACTTTCCCGTTTCTTGTATTCTTACTCTTCGTAAACTCATTAACGTCACAATAGTTATTATCAACGTAGGAATATAGTATATAAGGATAGCAAGCATAAGATGCGGAGGATCATCGGTTAGCTCTGTACTGCCCAAAGCGTAGGTCATAAAAGCAAGATGCTTCGCTAAATCCTTTTTCTATTAAAAGGATTAGTTTTGTAGCCGTCGAAGCTGATGACTTAATGATGGATAAGGTTATAAATCTATAACTCCGTTATTCGCTATAGTGACAAGGTTGAAGCCTCCCTGTGAAGTTATTAGCCGCTATTTCCTACCAGCTTTCCGATCCCTAGTGGCTAAACGATTAATCAAAGATTATGCTTTCACTCAAGTAGCTGCAGCTAAAAAGCTCGGAATTACACAAGCAGCCATAAGCCAATATCTATATTCGAAACGTGGGGCTGAAAAATTAAACCAGCTTGAAAAAATCCCTGAGGTTAAAGAGGTAGTTACAGCTCTAGCTAAAGAAATAGCTGAGGGTAACGTTTCAGGGGAAGAAGTGGTTCTAAGGCTATGTGAGGCCTGTAAAGCATTAAAGGGTCAGCTTAAACCTTAAGCCTCATACTTACCGTTAAACCTACATAGACATTCCTACATTGTTAAAATTTAACTATTTACACGTTTAGCGTACATCTTCGATCTTCAAAGAAAACCCTTTATTTAACGAGCCCCTCTTTAAAGGTAGGAAGTATGATAAAAATTATCGAAGGACCTAATTTTTGCTTCTCGGCTTTAGGTGGATTTTACCTCCTACAATCGAGTTATTTGGTATTAACACCTTCGTGTTATCGGCTTTTACAATGACCGTGAATAGCGTGGCAACATCCTCAACAATCCCTTCCTCTCCGGCTAAAACAACTGCATCACCAATTTTATATGGCCTTGCTATTAGTAAGAATAATCCTGCGATTGCTTGTCCTAGTACTTGCTGGGAAGCAAAACCTATAACTACACCCATGAAGCCCCCTAAGGAAACACCTGCAGCACCACCAGCTACAGCACCAGATATGGCTGCAACCATAGCTCCGACGCCTACAATCTTCACGATGTTCTTAATCGAAGCCGCCGTAGCATGATCGTATTTTTGCCTCATAGACCAATAGAAGAACGTCGCAATACTACTGACAATTAAATACCCAAAGGCTATAGCGAGCAACGTCTGCGCATACATTACGTAGTTAGCAATATCCACTCCATACCGCGGTAGAAAGCTTGTGAAGAACCATTGGACAACCGCCGTTATAACGACGTAAAGCACTACGTAAAGGGCCGTCTTTACCATCGCTGCCGTTGTCCGCTTTACAATCTCAGATCTACTTAACTGTTGCGTTAATTGAGCCACACCTATCACCTATACCATACGTTTAACACTATAGCGTTGCTGCTTTATATTT
>Ga0209080_1000295_pt1 | contig 36371 bp, 36 predicted proteins | sample JNZ110809AmetaG_FD_184123 | JGI IMG/M metagenome (GOLD analysis project Ga0209080, IMG submission 184123) | Hot spring microbial communities from Jinze hot spring, China to study Microbial Dark Matter (Phase II) - JNZ 110809A (SPAdes) (version 3) ...
GGTGAATTGTTAACATAGGTTAATGTTATATATTCTAGCTTGAGAATGCATTTAAATTAATCATGGTAAGTAATCTTCAGTATGTCATTACTTGAGAATATTCCATCAACTATTGAAGTTTTCCGCAGGATTTGTACTAAAGTTCTTTATTCCGTGCTTGGGGAGTCAGCTGGGGCAGCGGTTTTATTCTTTTTAAGGAGCAATCTGGGATGCGACCCATTTGATATGTTTTGGGAGAACCCAAAAGCTGTTTACGACGTAATGGAGAAGATTTTTGGTAGTGGGGCAATAATATTGATTGAGGCTTTGGTGACAAACATTAATTCAGAATGTGACTTAAGTATGGATCCGAGACATTTTCTTACTCTTATGCAGAGAGGTGATATGTTTTCTCTTGAGGAGATGCGCTCCTTCATAGTTAAGGTAGCGGAATCGTGGATACGGAGGAATAGTGATGAACAGCTACATTAATAGGGTTCCAAGCGGAATAAATGGCTTAGACGAGGTTATTGGCGGGGGCTTTCAGCAGGGTAGCCTAATAGTAGTGGCGGGAAACCCCGGAACGGGAAAGACGATCTTTTCGGCAACCTTCCTCTATAATGGTATAGTTAACTATGATGAGAAAGGTATATACGTTAGCTTCGCCGAAAATAGGGAGACTTTCTTCAGTAATATGCGGGCTCTCGGCTTCAACTTTGAGGAGCTAGAGAGGGCAGGAAGCTTCTATTTCCTAGACATGGTTACAGCGAGGGAGGAAGCTGCTCCAGCGGTGATGGAGACAATAGTTAGGGAAGTAGAAGCTACCGGGGCTAAGCGCTTAGTAATAGATTCCTTTTCCGCACTAGCCCAAGCATTTAGAAACGCACATGAAGCCAGAATCGTTCTACACGCTGTTCTAAGCAAGATCATAAGGTTTCTGGGATGCACAACGATCCTAGTGTTGGAGGTTCCATGGGGCGAAGAGATGATAGGGATGGGCGTAGAGGAGTTTGTTGCGGACAGCATAATTCACCTTAAGAGGACTAAACTTAAAGATAGACTCATGAGGGAGCTGGAGATACTTAAGATGAGGGGGGTGCCCATACCTGAACCATGCTTCGTATTCACGCTTAAAGATGGTTTTAGAGTATTCCCGCAATTTAAGGTTGAGTATACTGTGAGGCCACGCAGGTTTGAGCCGCAGCCAGACACTGAAAGATGCTTCTCAACGGGCTCACCAGATCTAGATAAGATGCTCGGGGGAGGATATCAAAGAGGCTCAACAGTCCTTCTAGAAATAGATGAGCATATTTCATCATTCCACTGCCACCTGCTCGTAACCCCAACAGACCATAATTTCCTCGTCCAGGGTAGGGGTGTGATCGGCATACCCTCAAGGGGGGTAGACCATAACCTTATAGTAAGGTGGTTTGAGGATGGGGGTATAACTAGAGACGAGATAAACAGGCTCCTGAGAATATGCGTTAAGGAGTATCATGGTCTAAAACCTGAGCTCTATATTGTAACGTTTAAGGGCGAAGATATATTAGACGACTATGCAAGGTATATAAGGGCTGAAGAGGAGCTCATGGAGAAAACTGGCCAGCCAGTACTAAGTATAGTTGGTGTAGATACGCTTGTAGACATATACGGTGTTAAAAGGACGGTTTCATTTCTCAGGGATTGTGCTACGAGAGTGAGGGAGACAAATGGCCTTAGCATATTTATACTAAAGCCAGGTTATCCAAGATTGGCGAAGATCCTCGGCGCACTTGCAGATATTCATTTAAGTGTCATGAGGAAGCATGGTTCAATTCTTGTTTGTGGCATAAAGCCTAGAACAAATTTCTATGTGCTTGAGATGGATGTATCAAGGGGTTATGTGCTGCCGAAGCTTACGCCAATAATATAGACGGGCTTCAATAAACCATGAGATATGCTGTTAGGGTCTGATGGTACTTAATATTTTTTGAATGTTATTCGCTTATGCTTTCCTTAATCTTCTGTTCTAGACTCTTAACCTTCCCATCTTCTATAATGTTGATACGTGTCGGCAGCCTAACCCTAGCACCTAAACGTAGAAAGAGCCCATAGAGCTCCTCGCCGCTTATCTTCTCCTTTATCCTCCCCTCCGAAATCAGCTTAACGAGAACCCTCTCAACATAGTCTGCAACCTCAGGATACTGGTATTTCGCAGCCTCAAAAACCTCCCAAGCCCTGTCAACAAAAAACTTGCTTAATATCTCACGGGGATTAATTTCTTTAGGCTTCTCACTTTCTGCTCTTTTCTTTTCAACTTGTTTTTTAAGCTCCATCAGCTTCTTATACCTAATGATCTCTAGCTCTAGGTCGGACATTCAAAACCACTTACTTTAATTCTCTCTTAAAGAGTAATCTTTATTATGGCTATATTATAAGTGTGTCGCTTAAGTTTTGCTGTTAATAGCCCTCAGCCTTATACTTTAAGATTGCGGCTATCCCACCAAACGACTTTAAAAGCATCTGACCTTCCTCGGTCTCAGGCGATATTATCTCGACCCTGGAGCCAGATCTCTCGGCGATCTCTGCAAGCTCCTCAATAATCTCCTTCTCCTCAGTAACTTCAAGGGTTTGATTACTACAGTTGGGGCATTGTTTGCCGACAAGTGATTGTGTGAAGCCTAAAACCTCGGAGCTCTTCATAGTCTCCTTATATGTATAGCCGCATGAAGTGCAGCTAACGGTTACGCGGACCGTGTCTAATGCTTCGGAGAGTAAAAGCATGTCGACTAGACCCATCTCAAGAGCTCTTCTAACCTCCGTCTCCCCATAAGTTGCTAAGCCAGTATCGTGTCCAATCTCATATAGAAACTTTTGAACGAACTGTCTCTCCTCAACATATCTTACACTCCTCATTATCTCCGGCGCCTTCTCAAGAATCTCCTTTATGCCCTGCTCCCCAGTATAAGCCGTGTCAACAATAGCTATGATCTTAGCCTTAAGCCTATAATCTAAATAATCGCCCTTCTCGAAATCATATTTTGTTGGGCCCGGTCCACCGATGATAATGCCCTTCAAGTCCTCTATCTGCAGGAAGATCTCATTGGCGTGCGAGCCGACCCGCTTAAAGAACTCGTTTACCTGCATCTCACGTATGCGTTCAAATCTCCTAGCCGATTGTCCACCAGCGCGGTGCTTTCCAGGTATACCGGAGGTTATCTCCTCAACTATCTCCATCCTCCTCCCCTTTATTGTCGCGAAGGTTGCCTCGCTTGTGTCAACTAATATGGCGCCATAAGTTTCCTTCTCCTTAATCAGCTCCCTTAAATGCTCTATATGGAATCTTGAGTCACATCTGTAAAGGTATATGTTTATTGGCTCTGGTGGAATTATAACATATGTCTCCATCTTCTCGCTTCCGGGTCCGCCCTGTGGTATCGCTCCACAGAATATCACTAGCCCGGTTTCAGGAACCTCCTTAAATAATTTTAGTCTTTGCATAACTCTTACGAGAGCATCCTGAACGTTCTTTCTTGTGGTTGTCGACTTGATATTTGCAGCTGTGCCCCACTCCTCCCTAAGCATGGACATCACTTCACTTATCTGCCTTCCAGGCGGAATATATAGGGATATGAGCTCTGTCCCCCTACCTTCCTTTGAGGCTAGAGTCTCCAGTATCTTCTTGAGCCTATATATTTCGAGTGAAGTTCTCCTTGAGCTCATTACTGTTACCCTATCCTTCCATATAATAGCCTTAATTAGCCTAAAATAAAACTTCCTGGCCCCTAATTAGCGTTTACTCTTCTGTCGCCTTCTCTCCCTCTCTATCTCCCTCTTCACGCTCATTAATAGCGCAGGCTGCGTCAACATCATTACTGCAAGTGAATGGGAACACCTCTTTCTCGTGAGAAAGCCTGCGCAGCTACATGATATCGATCCATCAACACCCCTAACGACAGTATATGTTCCGTGTACGCCAATAACATTAAATGTGTCCTCGTCAATCCGCTCAATTCTCCTACCGCATATAAGTTCATAAGCTTTTTTAATCATGCGGTCTAATGGCAATATAATTCACACATATCTCTTCTCTATTATCTAAATATTGTTTGTAAATTCTATTTGATAAGTCTTAAGAGCAATGGAAATGAACTATAGCTTCTGGGGTGTAAACTTGTCTGAGAAGGGGGAGATGAGGGCTAAGGTTACCCAAATAATTAGTCTCTTAGAAAATGTTCACCCAGATGCAAAATTAATATTGAATTGGAGTAACCCCCTAGAGCTCCTCATAGCGGCGATGCTTGCGGCCCAATTCAGAGATGATGTAGTCAACAAGGTTACCGAAAACCTATTCAAGAAGTATAAGACAGCTGCAGACTATGCTAACGTTAACTTAGAGGAGCTTGAAAATGACATAAAGGCAGTTAGGTTCTACCGCGCTAAGGCTAGAAACATAAGGGAGGCGTGCAGAATACTGGTTGAGAAATATAATGGCGAGGTTCCCAGAACCATGGAGGAGCTGTTAAGCCTGCCCGGAGTCGGGAGGAAGACCGCAAATATAGTGCTCTCAAATGCCTTCGGCATAATTGAGGGCATAATTGTTGAGACGCATGTGAGTAGAGTTGCTAGAAGGCTTGGCTTAACAGATAAGACTGATCCCGACGAGATAGAGAGGGATTTAATGGAGATAGTTCCTAGGGAGAAGTGGCTTAGGTTCTCAGACCTACTCATATTTCATGGAAGGAGGATATGTGTTGCAAGAAAACCGAAATGTAATGAATGTGTACTAAGTAATTTATGTCCGTCAGCAACCTTATAGGCAGCGCTTAGCTCCGACCTTTACTCGGCTCCATATGAACCGTAACTGCTGTCTCCGATAACCTCCTTCCAATCTCATTCTCTATTTCAAGGGCCAGTTTATGAGCTTCCTCAACTGACGCGCTTTCGTCAAAGGTGCACTCAATATTCACTTGACGTCTCCCCTCAGCCAAATAGGTTACCACACGCTTTATTTCTACTTTATCTCCATAACGCTCCTCAATAATTGACTGAACAATCCTATCAATATCTTCGTCACTTATCATGCTTCCTCTATCCGGCTCGATTGTAGATGGCTCTATATGAACAAATATATTTTCTACGCCCTTCATGCTTGTACAAATCGCCTTTTCCACTCTCTCGGCTACCTCATGGGCCTTATTTAATGGTTTCTTCGGGTCGATTCGAATATGTAATGATACATGGGTCTTCCCATCGCGGCACGCGATATTTACGTCGTGGACATCTATGACCTCCTTAACACTACTTGCAACCCTCCTAATGAACTCCCTTGTAGTTAACCCTTCTACACCGCTCGGCTCGATGTGAAAAGATATATCAACGTCCTTGAGGATCCTTGAAATACCCTCCTCAATCTTAGTGGTGACGTTATGAGCCTCCTCAAGCCCCATGTAGTCTGGAACCTTTAATGTCGCCCTAACGAAGAATTTATTTCCAACTTTCCTAACCCTCAAATTCTCATATGTGAATAATCCGCCTGATGCCTCCTTAATCTGCTCCTCTATCTTTACGACAGCCCATTTAGGAGCTATGTCGCTCAATTCCATAACATTATTCCAGACGAGCTTAACGCTTAGATAGATTAATGCCGCGCTTAATGCTAAGGACGCTACTGAGTCTCCGTAATATACTCCGTGGGATGAGAACCAGAACCCGAAGAGCGCAATTAATGTTGAGCATAAATCTGAAAAGGCGTGATAGAAGGCGGTCTTAATTACTAACGCACCCTCACAAAACTTTGGCCCCAAAATAAACATCCTAGCTAAGTCTATGAGGAAAGTGTATGCCAGCGCAGCATACCCTACTAAACTTAAATCTATGTTTACATATAGTTTTCCAACAATCATCTTTGAGATTGCCTCTAGGGCTATGGCTACTGCTAGAATAATTAACATGACTCCGCCAATCAGGCCGCCCACATACTCAAACTTCTCATGCCCATACATATGATTTTCATCTGGGGGCTTTGAGGATGTACGGATGGAGATGAAGAGTATAAGCATTGATGTGAAGTCGAAGAGTGCATGGAATCCATCACTTAAGATTGCTAAGCTGCCGACGACTAAACCTAGAGAAGATTCGACAATAAAAACACTCAAAATGGATAACATCGAATATTTAATTGCGTTAATCTTCTTCTCTGTACCAGTATCAGCCATTAATATCCTAGTTTTCAATGTTAAGACCAGGATTTAAAGTTACCGTGTAAGATATACTGCTCCCCTATTGAATGCTGAGTGCCGGAAGCAGCGAGATAAGCTCGTTTCGCCTTTCATCTAACACCTCCCTTAAAATCTTTTCATGAGACATAATTTTCTTCCTTAAAGGCCTAGGATAACATTTCACTGCCTCTCCAAACAAGTATCCTTCTGAAAGATTATCTATGAGCTCGCTGAATCCGGGAACCCGGCCTCTCCTCTTATAGAATTCCCATGCTTCAGAGAGTGTTGGTCTAAGAATATATCTCCCCCTCTCCAGGAAGTGCATTCCACAACAGTTCTCTGCGGTGTGATAATTGTAGAAGCCCTCTTTACACGTTGAGAACTCCACTCCATACTTAATGCATAGATCCCTTATCCCCAAGTAGACCTTCCTCCTCCACTCCACATTTGGGCGGAGTATTTGGGAGGGAACCTTTGTGGAGGGAGAATAGGAAGTCCAAATATTCTGGTCACGGTATATACTCTCATTGTACGCCACCTTTTGATATAGGTGCCAATTGGTTTTTTCATCCCTCAACACCTCAACAATAATCTGCCTTACACCAGCATAATGCGCCTGCTCAACAATCTCCTCAGCTTCACACTCGGTTACACCTGGTATAAAGGGTTGTAATCTAATGACTGCTGGGATCCCCTCATCTGAGAGTTTCTCAGCGGCATTAAGTCTAGATTCTGGCGGGGGCGCGTTTGGCTCTAGTACGCTAGATATGTCCGGGTTTATTGTTGAGAGCGATATTTGGACTAAAACTAGCCCCTTACCACATAGCTCCCTTAAAATATTCATTACATCCCTCTTAAGAAGCAATGTAGATTTAGTGTTCACTATTATTGGAACTTCATGCTTTAAGCAAAGGGCCATAACCCTCCGGCTCACCTGCATCGCCTCTTCCCTCGGCTGAAACGGGTCTACTAATGTGGACAACCTGAAGGGTATGCTTCTTAAACCCTTTCTCAAGAACTTAAGTATTCTTTTCAGGGATAAAATGACGCCTTTCCCGCCTTCTTTCAAGTCTTCCTGCCTGTACCAGCGCCCAAAACAGTAGACGCATCTATACTCACAGGTCGTATAAGGCTCGATTCTGAAGATAGAGTAACAGTATGGGCTGACATTTATGCTTGGATTAACCACAAAGGAACTTATATCCATATTTTCTCTCTATCAACCATAAAAATAGTTTTTCTCCCCATAAACTTTATATTCATTGCACAGTTATGTTGCCGGGAAGAACAAATGTGTAATGAGGAGAGATCTAACTCGCTTAGAACTCTCCTTTTAACTCTCTCCTTTCTATTCCAGATGATTAGCCTAGTTGCTGGCATAACAATACCTATATATGCGAATTGTCTTGGAGCTACACCATTAATAGTGGGTATTATAGGCGCTACTGGCGGAATACTATACTCATTTATGCCAGTTGTTTCCGGCTTTCTCTCAGATAAATTTGGAAGAAGAATCTTTGTTTCTCTCTCAGCCCCGCTCTATAGCATTTCCTGTCTCCTCTACCTCCTGACCGGGAACCCATACACCTTCATACCCATCAAAGCCTTAGAGTCATTTTCAATAGCATTGTTCTGGCCATCTATCGAAGCCCTACTAGTAGAAAACAGCGGGATTAATGTTGAGGAGGTTCTCCAAAAATTTAATCTTTCTTGGGGGACGGCGGCGATGATAGGTCCCGCAATCGGCGGGAATCTTATTAGCGCCTTGGGTGTAAAGACAACTCTTTTAATCTCCTCCTTACTCTCCATCGCTCTTTTCCCCATCATAATAATGAAGATTGGTAGGTTGCGTGGCGAAGAAGCTTTCCGCCCAAGGTATAGTATATCCTGGTTTGGTTGGGGTTGGTTTCTTTCAATTCTTACAGCTGTGCTATCCACTTTTCTTCTTTCATTCGCCGCTGGAATAATCTATAACATCTTTCCCGCTTATGCATTTAATTTAGGCATCCCAGCGTATGAGATAGGGTTAATGATTCTCCTCGTAGGGTTATTTAGATTATTAGCCTTTCTTGAAGCATACCGACTTAAGAGCAGGATTGGAGAGACAAAAATTTTCCTGGCAGGGTCCTTGTTAATGGCCTTGGCATCAACCATTATGGCGCCTAGCCGCACAACACTATTTTTCTCGATATCGCTTTCAATTTTCGGTTTCAGTATTGGGCTACTCTACGCCGCCTCCATAGCAATTTTCCTTAAAAAAGGAAGGGGTGGAGAGGGGCAGGCAGCTGGCTTATTTGAATGCCTTTTAGGTATCGGATACTTTCTCGGTCCATTACTAGGCGGTCTCGCGGCAGAGTTCTCTTCAGAAGCCCCCTATGTACTAATCCTTATTCTTACAGTCTCCATAAGCATTTTTCACATTTTTCATAGATCAACAAAAGTATAAAAGGAGGTTATTGCGGGCTTCTTGCCCTTTACCTGCTTAAGACTTTCTTGGCAGCTATCTCTATATCCTCAGCCTTCACGGTCTTTCTGCCAGCATGCATTGCAAAATCTATTGCCTCTTTACAAATCTTTATGCCTATTTCCTCAAGAACCTTAGCTAATTGTATTGCCGCAGCTTCACTAACCCTCTCAGCTCCAGCCTTCTTGCAAATTCTATGCATCGCGGCTATCGCCAACTCTCCCATATTTTTCCCTCTTTTCAAGTTTTACCCAACAAATACAAATATTTTTATTGTCTCTTTGGTTAAAAAGTCTTTCTCTTGGCTTTTTATGGGCCCCATTAATACTTATATGTAACCTTCAAAGTAAAAATTATGAAATCTCAGTAATATTTACACATGGTTTGAAGTGTATTGGAAAGGCTGATGTGCTTGGGAAATGTGCGTCCAGAGAAAATTAAGAGGATAGCACGTGAGTTAATTAGAAAGTACCCTGATAAGTTCACAACAAACTTTGAGGAGAACAAGAAGATACTGTCGAGTCTAGCGCTTTTCCCATCAATTAGGCTTAGGAACAGCGTTGCTGGTTATGTAACCCGCCTAGTAGCTATATCCCAGGCGCAGGGTAAGGGGTCACCGCAATCACCTCAAAAGTAGAGAATGAAAGGTGTTTAAATAATGTTGGTGGACGCATACCAAAAGGGTTGGGCCTTAAGGTATCTTAGGGAGGCTATTGACGAAATAAATATTGCGCGGAAAGACAGTAGAGCTTTTAACCTTCTACTTGATGCTCTAAAGAAGATTGAAATGGCAGTATATTGCAGTTTAGGGGAGCCCCTACTCATCGAGAATATAGTGGAGGATTTTGTTGAGAGGGATCTTATGCCAAGGGGCCCCATCATTAAACACTTGGTAGAAATTAAGAAAACCATAAAGAGGTTAGAGAACACATTACATGAGCGTCTAGATAATACGTTCTTTAGGGAACTAGACAACATACTTTCAATAGCATCGAAAATCGTTGATTTAATAACTTCCCTCTGCGCCGAGGACTAACTTTTTAGCCTTTGAGCTCTCTATAAGAAATCCACAATTTTTCTTTCCTCTTTCCTCCTAAGCACCTCAGAGCACTTTTTCGGATCCACTCTCTTAAAATCTAGTCCTAGGGATAATAGAAGTTGTCTCGCATCCTTTGATATGTCTGGAGCTGCCAATATACCCCTTACCTCCCTCCCCAGCTCTCTTCTTAAGGTCTCAATATATTTTGCCAGTTGTAAGACAGCCTCCCTCCCAGCAGTTCTTCGCTTTATTTCCACTACAACTATGCGCCCACTTTTGTCGACCCCATATACGTCTATGAATCCCGGCTTAACTCTCTTCTCATAATCGATTGGTTTGAAGCCGTCCTCGATGAGTGATGGCTCCATTAATATTGCCTTCTGCATATCTTCCTCACTGGCATAGAGTGAGAATTCGCCCTCGTCCATGAGCCTGAATGTTGAGAGGAAGTGTATTTTATTAAAGAACATTGTCACGACCTCATGCGGGATCCTCTTAACAGCCTTGATGACAAGCTTATCTTCCTCCTTGAATGCCTGTAAAATGCAGCCTGAGGGCTGCCAATTAACTGGCTCATAACCCCTAGATCTATGAACTAGAACAGCTCCATCTTCCTTTACTATAACTATCCTCTCACCCGGCTCAAGCCTTGAGCTTGCTCTTCCATGATAATCAACCCAGCAGTTGCCAACAATTATGACCGCTCTCTTCTCATTAAAGGCCTCATTAAGCCTATTTACGGCTTCATCAATATCCGGATTCTCATATGTAACGATTCTACGATCCTTAAACAATTCTCCTCCAGTAATTTTTTAAGGTCTCTTCACATAAATATCTTCTGAAAACCGGTTATGGCTGACGAATCATGGAAAATTAAACGTGGGGTGATCCGGCACTACGATAGGATTGCATCTATTTATAATGAATTATACGGACATGAGCAGAGCCAAAAAATAAGGAAGGCTCTACTTTCATTAAATTTCAACCCATCCGAAGACATTTTGGACGTGGGTTGCGGGATTGGTTTACTATTAAAACATATGAATGGTCTAGCTTGCACATTTGTGGGCGTTGATATAGCCAGGAAGCCCCTTGAAATTGCAAAAAAGTTGATTAAAAGTTCAATAGTTAATGAGGCTTTTCTGATCAGAGCTGACGCTGACTTCCTACCCTTTAGGGATGGCGTCTTTGATAAGGTCTTCGCAATAACATTACTACAAAATATGCCTAACTATATCTCAGCCCTTAATGAAATGGCTAGGGTTGCAAAGGACGACGCAACCATCGTTGTAACAGGTCTTAAAAAGACTTTCTCAAGGAAATCCTTCTCAGAGACTTTGAAGAAAGCTGGCTTAGACTTCACTTTGTTGGATGATGAGGAGATTAAATGCTATATTGCCTTCTGCCGCAAGAATCTTCCTCAAAATATAAATAGGGGGGAGTTGGAGATAATAGCTGGGTGGTGAATTTAGATGCCGACCCACGGTAGTCTATCAAAGGCTGGTAAGGTTCGGTCACAAACCCCGAAGATTCCTCCTAGACCTAAGACTAGTCCATCCCCTAGAGAGAGGGTTAAGAGAAACTATGAGAAGCGCATAGTATTGGGGAGAAAGCCGGGCCAAAACTGGATATCATAGTAGTATGGCTAGGCGCTCAGAAAATACTGAGGTATGTTGGGCAAAAACAGGCTTTCAGCATCCATCGTGATTCCAGCATTACAAGAGGAGAAATATATTGGCAATCTTTTATCAAAGATTGTTAGCATTAATCCAAATTTAGAAATAATTGTTGTTGATGGTGGTAGTACAGATAATACTGTCAATATTGCAAGAAAGTTTACTGAGAAGGTTTATGTGTTAAAGGAGCGTGGCATAGGTAAGGCCAGAAATTATGGCGCTCATAGGGCTAGCGGGGACATAATATTTTTTATGGATGCAGATGTGGAGCCTCCTCAAGACTTCCTCGAAAAAACCCTCTCCGCATTTAAGAGGAGCGATACTGTTGGAGTGACATGTAATATAATGCCGAAGGATCCATCCTTATGTGAGCTAGCTTTCTTTAAGTTTTATAACTTGCTTCTATACATAGTCTCCTTCTTAAAGCCGCATTCCCAGGGGAAATTTTTCGCGGTTAAGCGTGAGGCTTTTCTAAAAATTGGGGGCTTTAACGAAAACCTTCCATGCGTTGAGGATCACGAAATGGCCTTCCGCCTCTCTAAGGTGGGTAGAGTAGTCTTTCTGAGAAATTTAACTGTTTATGAGTCTATGAGGAGATTTAGGAAGGAGGGCTTTCTAAAAGTTCTTAAGTCATGGATTATTAACTATATTTCGCTAATCCTCTATGGTAGAACCGTATCAAAATCCTGGGAGCCTGTACGCTGAGCTGAAAAATGGTGTTAAATCATGATTACTTATTCAAAGATATTAGATCTTGCTAAACGTGCTCTGAAAACCCCGGGAACATATCATGCACAATGGTTTCTAACAAGCAGATGTAATTATCGCTGTAAGGGTTGTAGTGTCTGGAGAGAGCGGAATTATGAAGAATTATCGACTGAAGAGGTTAAACGCGGTTTAGATATATTGCGCAATATTGGTGTCTTGGAAATAGTGTTTTCTGGCGGAAATCCGCTTCTGCGTGATGATATAGGCGAGATTTTAAAGTATGCATCAAGATACTTCATAACTACTGTCTATGACAATGGCAGTATGGCTATAAATAAAATTGATGAGCTGCGCTATGCAGACTTCGTAGCGATTTCACTTGACACGCTCGATGAAAAGAAGAACGATTATATGAAGGGTGTTGATGGAGCTTGGAGGAGAGCTATGGAGGCGATTAGAATTCTTAATGACGAGGGGGTTAATGTTGGGGTCTCGCCAACAATATCACAAATAAACCTCTATGAAATAATTGACTTAACAAAATACTTCACAAGTCTCGGAATACCTGTATGGTATTGCTTATACACGTATGATTACCAGCCGGGTAGGGGGATCTTCTCGATAGGTAAAGAGAATTATGAATATGAAATAACTGATTATAAGACGTTAGCTACCATCTGCGATACATTGATAGAAATGAAGGTAAGAAATCCATACATCTTCATAACTAGGAAAACTCTCGAAGCAGTTAAGTACCTAGCCCTGACGGGTAAGAGGATTTGGAGGTGCAAAGCTTTCAGAAACTTCTTAGTTGTGGATCATTTGGGCAGGGTTTCAGGGTGCCATTGTAGGGAACCGATAACAACAATATTTAATCTACCGAGAATTTGGAGAAGCTCCTACATGAGGATGCTCAGAAAAGAGCTAAATAAATGCACGAATTGCATCTATTTATGCTACATATTCTACTCAGTCCATGACGGCTTAACCGGCATCTTAGAAATAACCTTAGATCAATGGAAGAGCATTAAACACGTATATAAGCGGTTAAGAACCCAAATTTGAAAGAATTTATTATATCCATGGTTTAATGTTTAACTTATGGTGGTTTAATTGGTGGAGATTAAGGTTGTGAGCATAGAGTTTCCAAAGGACTGCAATGTCATCTTGGGAACATCACACTTCATCAAATCTGTCGAGGATATCTACGAGGCCATGGTTAACTCCGTCCCTGGGATAAAATTTGGTTTAGCCTTTTGCGAGGCCAGCGGCGATCGTCTTGTTAGGGTTGAGGGGACTGATGAGGAGCTTAAGAGGATAGCTGCCGAAAATATGCTTAAGCTTGGCTGCGGCCACTCCTTCCTAATAGTCATGAGGGGAGCTTACCCAATAAATGTTCTTAATGCGATAAAGGCTGTTCCGGAGGTATGCACCATTCATGCAGCGACCGCTAATCCACTACAAGTTATTATTGCTGAGACCGAGCAGGGGAGGGGCATAATGGGTGTGATAGATGGATGGAAGCCACAGGGGGTTGAAGATGAGAAGGGCGTTGAGTGGCGCAAAGAGTTATTAAGGAAGCTTGGCTACAAAAAGTAGGTTTGGAGAGGGCTAATGGCTCCCGTTATCGAGCTAATCGATGTATGGAAATCCTATGACGGTTTTCAAGCTCTTAGAGGATTAAATCTGATGGTTGAGAGCGGAGAAATATTTGGTCTTCTTGGGCCGAATGGTGCTGGAAAAACAACAACGCTCAGGATAATTGTTGGTCTTCTCAGGATGGATAGGGGTGTAGTTAAGGTTAAAGGTATTGATATAAGCAGGGAGCAATATGAATACAAGAAGCTTATTGGATATGTTCCAGAGAATCTCTCCCTACCAGAATATCTGACGCTTGAAGAATTCCTCATGTACTCTGGAAAGATCCGCAATTTACCAGGGGACAAGATTAAGGAGAAAATGAATTATTACACTGAGTTGTTTGAGTTAAAGGAGAAGCGAAGGTCGCTTTTACTCTCGCTCTCCCGGGGCATGCGGCAGAAGGCGGCAATTATCTCCGCGCTTATCCATGATCCAGAGATACTAATTCTAGATGAACCATTCATTGGCATAGATCCAGCAGGACAACGCGTGCTCAAGGACATATTTGTCGAGAGGGTTAGGAGGGGTGGAACAGTATTCATATCCACACATCTCCTCGATACTGCAGAGAGACTATGTGATAGGGTTGCAATAATTTATAGGGGGCAAAATATAGCATCCGGCTCTCTAGAGAGCCTGCGGAAAGTTTCGAAGTCTGGGGAAAACGCCACCCTCGAGGAGGTCTTCCTAAAATTGACTGAAGAGACCAAAGAGCATCTTTCTAAAGAGGATATTGAAATGAAGTCTTAGGCTTAATGGTTGGATGAAGTCATGAGACTGAACATAATATTAAATCTATATGCCCTTAAAATTAAAGTCTTTTTCGGAGCTTTTAGGGCTTCTAAAGCGAGTATAGCCCTATTATTTGTTTATGTTCTTGGCCTTCTTCCAAGCATAATGGGGCTCTCATTAAGTATAGTTAATGCTGTAAAGCAGGGTTATGGTGATGCGGGGTTATATGTAGATGTTTTAGCCGCGGTTACTAGCGCAATAATGGCGGCTGCGATTCTCTTATCCATTAGGGGGGTTACTGCCTTCGAGTATGAACAGAACATTGTTTTTACATCGCCACTATACCCGAGGGAATTTTTAGTTGCGAGTTTTCTTGCTAATCTAACTTTCTTGCTCATTTTCGTCTTCCCATTAATCTTCTTATATGTGTCGCTGATTCTCCTATTAAATCTCCCATTGACCCTAGCTGCCCTCATTTTCTTGTCCTCCTTCATCTTTGTGGTTTCAACAATATTTCTGAAAACCTTCTTCTCCCTGGTGAAGGCGCTATATGATAGGGTATGGGTTAGCGCTCTCATGATTATCATTGTCCTAGTTCTTATGCTTCCCATAATCGGCATTTTCACTCCATCGCCGCTAAGATACAATGCACTACCATACCCCTCAACCCTCTTCGCAAGAATTCTAGTCGATGTGATCTTACACAGGAGCTTTGTTTTTTCAGATGTGCTTGGCCTCCTCCTCTTCCTTATAGTCTCATTAATCTTCTTCGCCTCAGTATCTAACAGAAATTTCTTTCCCTTAACTGTCCAGATTCCACTAATATCGCCCTTTGATGTCTCAGCGAGGGCTCAGGTTTCTAAAATGGAAAGTAACATTAGATTATTCTCTAGAATGAACTTACCACTCTCCCTAAACCTTGAATCAAAATCCCTCCTAAACTTCTTAATAAGGAAGGAGGTTATCAGGATAATGCGTGAAGGGAGTCTCTTCACAATAATATTGATTTACGCGATTCTTTCCATCATATTCACTGTTACGAGTTCTCCATTTATATCTGGCTCTCCTTCCCTCCTTATTATACTCAGCACTTACTCGATAATAATATCAGTGATGCTTGCCGGAAACTGGCGGATTCTGGAGGCAAAAAATTTATGGCTGCCATTGTCTTCTGGGGCTGATATCCGTCCAATTATAAGAGCAACACTATACGCATTTATAATAGTGTCTCTCAGCGTCCCCCTGGCAATAATATTTCCAATATCAATATTCTATAGAGTTAATCCCATGCCGGCGCTAATTATTTTAGTCCCAACCTCGCTAATAGGCTGTTCAATAAATCTTTACGTGGCGGTTAAGTTCCTTAAAGAAGGGCGAAAAGGAATATTCTCGATACTTGTGGGCTGGCTGTCGATGCTGCTTTCACTTCTCCTTTTAGCACCAGTATATATTCTAGCTGCGCTCCCCATGCTCATTAGCTTAAGTGTTGCCTTAAGCGCAATATCTCTTCTCGGCGCACTAGTCTACTCAATAATCATAATGAAGATCTTCCTAAAACTAACCGAGAAAAGTATCAAGTTTATAGAAGTATAAAGGTCGTTAATTTCCCTGAGCTTAGGATGTCTGATGAAGATGGCTCTAAACAACCATTTAAAACTTGAGGCCTTCGCACAATTAACTAAGGAGATATATGAATGTAGGAAATGTTCCCTGTGGAAGACTCGTAAAAGACCCGTTGTAGGCGATGGTGATACAAACGCATGTATTATTCTTGTTGGCGAAGCTCCGGGTTACTGGGAGGATGTTGAAGGCAAGCCCTTCATTGGAGCTGCTGGTAAACTATTAAATGAGTTTCTTAAGAAGGTGGGCCTATCTAGAGAAAGCATCTACATAACAAATGTTGTTAAATGTAGGCCGCCGGGAAATAGGGATCCGCATCCAGAGGAGATTAAGGCATGTGGCCCCTACCTTGACAGGCAGCTGGATTTAATAAGGCCTAAGGTAATAGTCCCGCTTGGCAGACATTCAACATCATATATTTTCTCAAAGGCTGGAGTGCCATTTAAATCTATAAGTGAGGTTCAGGGGAAAATATTTGAGGCCATGTTTTGGGAGACGAAAACTTACCTTATTCCCTCCTATCATCCTGCGGTGGCGCTGTATAGAGTTAAGCTTAGAAGTGATATTGAGAGGGCTTTGTCCCTTGCGGCAAAAATATTAAATAACCAGATCATGATTTAAGCAAACAACCACCTCAAAAATTCGGCGTTAAAGAAAACACATTTCCATTTTCCACAAGCAAAATCCTTTTATAGATGGTCACTAAGAACCCTAATTTGGTGTTTTAAATGCTTGGTGGATATATGGGAAAAATTCTAAAGGTTGATTTAACGGCTGGAACATTGAGGTCTGAACCGCTTCAAGAGGAAGTTGCTAAAAAGTATCTTGGTGGAAAGGGTTACGCGGTTTACCTACTCTATAAATACTTAAAGGAGTATGAGGCAAAAGGAATCTTACCAGCAGATATAGATCCCCTGGGGCCGGAAAACGTATTAATTTTTGCAACTGGCCCGGGGACAGGTGTGCCCGGTTTTCCATGCTCCGGCAGGTATCATGCTATGGCCCTTAGGTCCCCCTTAACAGGCTCTGTTGGAAGCGCTAATTCTGGCGGTGAGTGGGGAGCCTTTTTAAAGTTTTCGGGTTATGACATGATTGTTATTGAGGGAGCTGCGGAGGATCCAGTTTATCTCTCAATTATTGATGGCTCCGCTGAGTTGAGGAGTGCTAAGGACCTCTGGGGTAAGAATGTCTTTGATACATGTAGGATATTGGCTAAAAGAGTTGGTGGCAAAAATGTCAGTGTTGCATGTATTGGGCCGGCTGGCGAGAATCTTGTTAACATGGCCTGCATAATGAATGACGAGCATAGGGCTGCTGGAAGGACTGGGTTAGGCGCTGTTATGGGCTCGAAGAGACTGAAGGCTATAGTTGTCTCTGGGGAGAAAGAAGTTCCAGTAGCGAATCCAGAAGAATTTAAGGAGATCTCTAAAAGGTGCTTAGAAAATATGAGAAAGAACCGAGTGACTGGTGAAGGGCTGCCAATGTACGGAACATCAATTCTAATAAACATCATTAACACCGCTGGAGCTCTGCCCTATAAGAACTGGCAAAGCGGTGTAAACCCAAACGCTGACAAAATAAGTGGCGAAACATTAGCTGCAACCTACTTAATTCGTAGAAGAGCTTGCTGGGGATGCACCATAGGATGCGGGAGGGTTACAAGAGTCCCCTCCGGCCCATTCCAAATTCTTGAGTCAGAGGGCCCAGAGTATGAGTCAATATGGGCGCTTGGAAGTGCGACCGGAGTTAATGAGTTAGACGCTATAGTTAAAGCTAACCACTACTGTGATGAATTTGGGATGGATCCAATTAGTTTAGGCTCAACTATAGCGGCTGCAATGGAATTAAATGAGAGGGGTTATGTGCCTAAAGAGGATCTCCAGGGTTTAGATTTAAGGTTTGGAAACGCAGCAGCCTTAGTTGAGGCTGTCTGGCGAACGGCGTATAAGGTTGGGTTCGGAAAATATCTGGCTCTCGGCTCAAAGAAGCTCTGTGAAATTTATGGTCACCCAGAACTTTCTATGAGCGTTAAGGGGCTTGAGATGCCTGCCTATGATCCCAGAGCTGTGAAGGGCATTGGCTTAGAGTATGCTACGGCGAATAGGGGAGGATGCCATGTAACCGGGTATACAATTTCTACAGAGATCCTAGGGATACCTGAAAAAATAGATCCTTTAACGCCTGAGGGTAAGGCTAAGTGGGTTAAAATCTTCCAAGATTTTACATGTGTTGTTAACTCAACAGTCAATTGCTTATTCGCAACATTTGCTTTAGGAGTTAAAGACTATGCTGAGCTCCTCTCAGCTGTCACTGGCTGGAGCCTATCTGAAAATGATATTCTTAAGATTGGTGAGAGAATATATAATTTAGAGAGGGTTATATTGAACAGGCTTGGCTTTGATGGTAAAGATGATATTCTGCCAGGACGCCTACTCAAGGAGCCTATGCCTGAGGGGCCGGCTAAGGGGCATATAGTTGAACTAGAGAAGATGAAAGAGGAGTATTATAGGCTTAGAGGCTGGGTTAACGGTGTGCCGACAGCTGAAAAACTCAAAGAACTTGAAATTGAACTTTAAAATTGAGTGGTCTCCTCCACTCAATTTTTATTTTACATTTTTATGATATCTTTTTAGTGATGTGAAAAATGCCTAACGTCTCAGTTAAAATACTGCTTTTTGCAACCTTTAGAGAAAAATACCATTTAAAGGAACTTATGGTTGAGTGTGACGGTTCTCTGAGGGGTTTAATTGAGAGTGCATCGAAGATTCTTGGCGAGGAGTTCCTTAATGATGTCTATGAAAAGGAACGCGGGAAAATTAGGGAAGACATAATCTTCATGGTTAATGGGAGGAACATTAAGGATCTAAAGGGGAATATAGAATTAAAGGATTCGGATGTAATAGCTATATTTCCACCATTAGCCGGCGGTTAACAAGATCTAGGGGCGCATTATGAATAAGGATTACCCAGAAGTCCTGCAGGTGGAAGTCACAAACAAATGTAACTTCAATTGCTATATGTGCATAAGGCGCTTTTGGAACGCTAATCTCATGGACTTAAATTTAAACCTCTATGAAAGGGCTCTTAGTTCAATCTCTAAATATCTAAAAAGGATTGTTCTCTATGGATTTGGTGAGCCGCTCATTAACCCAAACTTTATTGAGATGCTTAGAATTGCAAGAGATATTTTATCAAAAGATTCTGAGATTATTGTGAGCACAAATGGATCCATGTTAAATCCAACTTTATTCGAGAAGATGGCGAGGATTGGCGTTGACAATATTTTATTCTCAGTAGATACAGTCGATGCATGCAAGCTTAAATGTATTAGGGAGGGAGCTGAACCGAGAACTGTCCTCAATAACCTCTACACCGCTGCCAAAATAAAGAGACGTAATAGAGATCGCCCTAAATTAGGGGTTGAAGTCGTTTTAATGAAGAGTAACTTCATGGATCTCCCCTCACTAATTGAGAAGATGGCTGAGGAGAATATTGATTACATTATTGTCTCTAATGTTGTACCATATTCAGAAGAAATTTTCCGTGAAACTGTTTACATTACAGTGAGCAGAAAGCCGCTGGAAATAGTTAAACTATTTTTAGAGCATGGGCGTAAAGCGATATTGGATGCAATTTATGAGGCATTTAGCGGAGTTTATGGGGTTAAAATTGAACCCAAGTTCTCCAAAATTATTGATAGTTTTTGGAGGGAGGCTGAGGAAGCTGGATACTGGATTAACCTCCCGCTCCTCTTTGAGTCGGTGGAGAAGATCTCTATGATTGGGGAGGTTGAAAAGGTTTTCGAGTTAAGCCGGAAGATGGCCGATGAGTATGGCGTATCTTTAAGCCTTCCAAATTTATACCCGGATGCTAGGAACAGGAGATGTCCTTATGTCGATAAGAAGGCAGCATTTATTAGGTCGGATGGAGCGGTTGCGCCTTGCCAAGAGTTTGCATACAAACACCCAGTTTACATTAATATGCACATTAAGACGGTGAACCCCGTTATATTTGGGGACTTAAAGCATGAGGATATTATGAGTATATGGGGTAAGGGGGAATATGTAACCTTTAGAGAAACTAGGCGGAAATTGTCTGAGAGTATACCATGGTGTGGTGATTGCTTATATTCCATTTTTAGGTGCTTCTTCGTGGAGAGCAATAGTGTGGACTGCTTTGTAAATAAGCCAAGCTGTAGCGAGTGTCTATATAGCGCAAACATCTCTCAATGTAATATATGAGATCCCTAGTATTCTCTCAAGAACCGTTATGGTATATTCATGGGGCGTGAGGTGGCGGCCTTAAAATTTTTAACGTATTCATTTTCCCTCTATACTCCCCTATTAGATCCATGAGTATGCTGTAAGCCCTCAGCGAATCTCTTGTATCCAACACTATTATGGTTTCTGTGGAGCAGCTCACAGTTTCCTCTACATTTATCCCCTTTCTCGCCAATGCGCCATAAAATTCCGCTATGCAGCCTGGGGTCTCAACTATCTCCTTTGGACTCTGGATTATTATGGCCGCTAAATCTAGCTTCTCATCAATAATCTCATCCTCCCTAAATTTCAGCCTAACCTCATTATAGACCCTCTGATCTACTATTAGAGTTAAGGTTCCTATACCCTCGAGTACTTGGAAAAAGGTTTCTGGGAACTTTGTGGGCAGGGTTCTTGCCTTTTCAAGGTTCTTCCTGGTTTTCTCAATGGATATCTTAGCTAGGTCCGTCCTAATGGATATAACGCTGTTAGCTATAATTTTCAGGTTTTCTCCCCTCAGGGGTTTTAGTCTCTCCCTCACTCGCCTGAGTGCAGTTATTACGCCACTTATGTTCACTTTCCCCTCTATTATTTCCTCAATTTTGGGCTTTAGAAGGCGCGCCAGCGCACTTATATTGGCATAACCCCTATTCAGAGCATCCTGAATGGAGGTATCATCCTCTACAAGTTTCTGGACCACTCTTGTTAATGATTCTTCGACCAATTTTGGTCACTTCAAACAACTTTAGTCATAACTCTAGTCGAAAAACAAATATATCCTTTACCTTTCAGCAACTTAGAAAAAGGTGCTGGGCGAATGGAGAAGAAGATTGTTTTAGCCTACTCCGGCGGGCTTGACACATCAGTGATGATAAAGTGGCTTCAAGAGAAGTATGATGCTTCCGTCATAACAGTTACGCTTGACGTTGGACAGAAAGAGGATTTAAAGGCTATTGAGGAGAAAGCCTATAAGCTCGGGGTGTTAAAGCATTACTCCATAGATGCTAAGGAAGAGTTCGTTAAAAACTATGTTTTTCCTGCGATTAAAGCCAATGCCCTCTATGAGGGAAAGTATCCAGTCAGCACAGCTCTCTCTAGACCGCTGATAGCCTCTAAGCTGGTTGAGGTTGCTGAGCTAGAGGGTGCCGATGCGGTTGCGCATGGGTGTACTGGTAAGGGCAATGACCAAGTTAGGATAGAGGTATCGGTTAAGGCGCTAAACCCGAAGATTAAGATTATAGCTCCCGTCAGGGAGTGGGGGATGACGCGTGATGCGGAGATAGAGTACGCAAAAAAGCATGGTATACCAATCCCAGTGGATAAGGCTAAACCATATAGTATAGACCAGAACCTCTGGGGCCGCTCAATAGAATGTGGCATACTAGAGTATCCGGAGAAGGAGCCTCCTGAAGATGCTTTTGAGTGGACTGTTCCCCCGGAGAAGGCTCCAGAGGAGCCCGAGTATATAACGATTGGTTTTGAGGAGGGCGTCCCGAAAACTCTTAATGGCGTGGCTATGGATCCCGTCGAACTAATTGAGACGCTTAATAGGATTGCTGGGAGACATGGTGTTGGGAGGATAGATCACATGGAGGACCGTGTTGTTGGAATAAAGTCCCGTGAGGTCTATGAGTGTCCAGCTGCGACTGTGATAATAGAGGCCCATAAAGATCTTGAGAAGCTCGTTTTAACTAGGCATGAGGTTCTTTTTAAACAGCATGTTGACTTAGAGTGGGCTTACCTTACCTACGCTGGGCTCTGGATGGATCCGCTGAGAGAAGACTTGGATGCATTCATCAATAAGACTCAGGAGAGGGTTACTGGCGAGGTTAGGGTTAAGTTGTATAAGGGGTGCGCCATTGTTGTCGGCAGATCATCACCATACTCACTTTACGATATGAACTTAGCCACATATAACATTGAGTCGACATTTGATCAGAGCGCCGCAGCTGGCTTCATAGAGCTCTGGGGCTTAGCTACGAGGGTTGCAGGGGCGCTTAAGAGGGCTCGGAGGAGCTAAAGGAGTTGTCTGAGGTTCTTAAGGGCGGTAGAGTACCGGGCTTAAGGGAAGATGCTTTAAAATATGTTTCGTCGGTGGAGCACGATATAAAGATACTTAAACACGTCTTAGACGTGAATAAAGCCCATGTAATAATGCTTATTGAGAGAGGGATAATTTCTAAGGAGGATGGATCAAAGATCCTCGCCGCACTCCTGGAGATGGGTGAGGGCTTACCCATAAGGCCTGACGCAGAGGACATCCACGTTATTGTCGAGGAGGAGGTTATAAGGAGGGTTGGGATGGATGTTGGCGGAAACATTAACATCGCCAAAAGCAGGAATGACCAGGTGGCGACGGCAATAAGGATGAAACTGAGGGAGGAGGTTCTAAGCATACTGGATGCGGTGCTAGCCCTTCAAGAGTCACTGCTTGAAGTTGCCAGTAAGAGTATTGATGTAATTATTCCAGGATACACCCATCTCCAGCCAGCCCAGCCGACAACGTTCGCCCACTACCTGCTAGCACAGTTTGACGCCCTTAAGAGGGATGTGGAGAGGTTGTTGGACGCCTATAGGCGCATCAACTTATGCCCGATGGGTGCTGGCGCCCTCGCGACAACAAGTTTTCCAATAAGTCGTGAGAGGGTTGCGGAGCTGCTTGGCTTTAATGGATTGATTGAGAATTCTGTTGATGCTGTCATGTCAAGGGACTTCCTACTTGAGACCCTGGCGGCAATATCAATAATGGCTGTTGATCTAAGCCACCTTATTGAAGACCTAATAATATGGTCTTCAATGGAGTTTGGTTTAATCGAGCTCCCCGACGAGTTCACGTCGACAAGTAGTATAATGCCGCAGAAGAAAAACCCAGACGTTTTAGAGGTTATGAGGGCTAGGGTGAGTCTAATTATAAGCGATTTTGCAGCCTCCTCAATGATACTGAAGGGGCTTCCATCAACTTATAACCTCGACTTCCAGGAGGCTACTCCAAGGCTCTGGCGTGCCTGTGAAGTTATCCGCGAATCCCTTAAACTGCTCTCAGAGTTGGTTAAGGGATTAAGGGTTAGGGGAGGGGCCCCTGAGAAGCCTTTCCTGAGTTTTATGGTTGCTACGGAGCTGGCGAATATGCTTGTTAGAGATTATGGCCTCCCATTTAGGGTTGCGCATAAAATTGTCGGCTCCCTTGTGAAGACAATGATAGATTCTGGGAGAACCCTATATGACATAACTCCATCCATCCTAGCAAATGTATCATCATATTTCCTCAATAAACCCATCCAAGTCAGGGACGAAGATTTACAGAGAGTTATGAGCCTAAGAGGCTTCATTGATTCTCATAGGGTTAGGGGTGGCCCAGCGGGTGATGAAGTTAAAAGGATGCTTCTTGAGAGAACTCGTTCACTAAGCGAATTCAAAAAGAGTATACTGCATCTTAAGGAGCTAATTGAGGAATCAAAGAGTAAGCTTAATTCGACGGCGAAACTATACAGCTCTGAATCCAGCAGTCATGATAGTAAAGTTTAAATCTATCTCCTTACAGTTTTAAGGAGGGTTTTCCCAGAATAATGGGTTCGCGCCGTGTGAGTGCGGGTAAAGCCGCATTAGTTCTTGAGGATGGGACCTTCTTCATCGGTAGGGGTTTTGGAGCGGTAAAGAAGGTTTCTGGAGAAGTTGTATTCTCGACGGGCATGGTTGGTTACCCAGAATCACTCACAGATCCATCATATCTTGGGCAGATTCTCGTCCTAACGTATCCACTTATCGGAAACTACGGTATTCCAGAATATGACTACGACTGTTTTGGCATACCAGTAAGCTTCGAGTCCACTGGTATTAAGGTTAGAGGTTTAGTTATTCAGGAGTTATGTCTCAAGCCACACCACTGGACCTCAAAGAAGACTCTTGATAAATGGCTCCGTGAGGAGGGTGTTCCGGGAATATATGGAATCGACACTAGACGCTTGACGAAGAAGCTTAGGGAGAAGGGTGTTATGCTCGGAATACTTGAGGTATGCGGTGAGGGCGAGGAGCCGGATATAGATAGACTACTTGGGGAAGTTAAGAGGGTTCCAGATCCAAATAAGACGAATCTTGTTGCCGAGGTCTCGATTAAAGAGCCAATATATTACGAGCGTGGTGGGAAGACTAGAATTGTAGTTATAGATTGTGGTGTTAAGGCTGGAATATTAAGGTGTCTCCTGAAGCGTGGTGTGGATGTGATAAGGGTTCCATACGACTTACCAGCGGATGAGATCCTCGAGTTTAAGCCTAATGGGGTCTTGATAAGTAATGGCCCCGGGGATCCAAAAATGTGCTGGAAGACTATTGAGACTGTTAGGTCTTTGGTTGAGGAGGGTCTGCCGATTATGGGTATATGTCTTGGGAATCAGATTATGGCTTTGGCGATGGGCGGCGACACATATAAGCTTAAATATGGGCATAGATCCCAGAACCAGCCGGCCCTCGACCTTAAGACAGGCCTATGCTATATAACAATTCAGAACCACGGATACGCTGTTAGACCGGAATCCCTTGAGAAGACGGATTTAGAGTGCTGGTTCATAAACGCGAATGATAAAACCGTGGAGGGAGTAAAGCAGAGGAATGGCCCATCCTTTGCTGTGCAGTGGCATCCAGAGGCATCGCCTGGACCATATGACACAGAGTTCCTCTTCGACGAGTTTATTGAGAGGGCTCAGAGAGCTGGGTAAGCATGTCCAGGTTTGAGTGGGTTAAAAAGGTTTTAATTCTCGGGAGCGGCGCGATAAAGATTGGTGAGGCCGCCGAGTTCGACTACTCTGGAAGCCAGTGCCTTAAGGCCCTCCGGGAGGAGGGAATAGAGACAATTCTAGTGAACCCGAATGTGGCGACGATACAAACAGATCCTAGGCTTGCAGGCAAGGTCTATTTGCTGCCAGTTACGCCGAAGTATGTTATGAGGGTTATTGAGAGGGAGAGGCCGGATGGTATAATGCTTGGCTTCGGCGGCCAGACGGCGCTTAACTGCGGTGTCCAGCTGGCTAAGATGGGTATCTTAGATAAGTATGGTGTTAGGGTTCTCGGATCCTCAATAGAGACGATTGAGAGGGCGTCAAATAGGGAGCTTTTCAGGAGGACGATGACTGAGGCTGGTGTGCCGGTGCCTAGGAGCAGGTCAGCCACATCAGTTGAAGAGGCTCTGGAGGTGGCTGAGGAAATAGGTTATCCTGTGATGGTTAGGGTCGCTTATACGCTTGGAGGCAAGGGGTCTGGGGTGGCCTATAGTAAGCGGGAGTTGAGGGAGATCGTGAGCAGAGCCCTCGTGCACAGCCTCATTAAACAGGTCTTAATTGAGGAGTGGATTGGGCATTGGAAGGAGGTGGAGTATGAGGTTATGAGAGATTACAAGGACAACTGCATAACGGTCTGCAACATGGAGAACTTTGACCCAATGGGGATCCACACAGGGGACTCTATAGTTGTCGCCCCATCACAAACGCTAACAAACCGCGAGTACCATCTCCTCCGATCAGCCTCCATAAGGGCTGTGCGGGCGCTTGGGGTTGTCGGTGAATGTAATATTCAGTGGGCCCTCCACCCGAAGTCTGAGGAGTTTAGGGCCATAGAGGTTAATCCGAGGATGTCTAGGAGCTCAGCCCTTGCCAGCAAGGCCACCGGTTATCCACTCGCTTACATAGCGGCTAAACTGGCAATAGGCTACACTCTTCCAGAGCTAATAAACAAGGTTACTTGTATAACAACTGCATGTTTTGAGCCAGCCCTAGACTATATTGTGGTGAAGATTCCACGCTGGGACCTGAAGAAGTTTAGGAATGCTGACCGGCACATAGGCACACAGATGAAGTCTGTTGGGGAAGTTATGGCTATTGGGAGAACTTTTGAGGAGGCTTTACAGAAGGCTGTTAGAATGCTTGATATAGGTAAGATTGGCTTAGTTGGCAACGGTGATGAGGATGAACCAGAACCAATTGAGGCCATAAAGGACTGTCTAAGAAACCCAACCGATGAGCGCCTATTTAAGATAGTTAAGGCGATTAAGATGGGCATACCGATTAACGAGATCTACCGCCTAAGCGGCATAGACCCGTGGTTCCTCCACAAAATAAAGAATATTATTGATATGGAGGGGAGGCTCAAGGGGCTTAGGCTAAGCGATATTGATGCCGTTGAGGTTATTAGGGAGGCTAAGCGCCTAGGCTTCTCAGATGCCCAAATAGCTAAGTATCTTGGAGTTAGTGAGGAGGAGGTTAGGCGCTTTAGGAAGGCTCATGGAATAATACCAGTCGTTAAGCAGATAGATACCCTTGCGGCAGAGTGGCCCGCGAAGACAAACTACCTCTACGTGACATATAATGGCGATGAAGATGACATAACCTTTGACACTGGAAAGAAGAAGGTTTTGGTTCTGGGCGCAGGCGTATTCAGGATAGGCTCAAGCGTGGAGTTCGATTGGAGCTGCGTAAACACTGTTTGGGCGCTTAAGAAGCATGGTGTGGACGAGACAATAATAATAAATTATAATCCCGAAACCGTCTCAACAGACTATGACATATCGGACAAACTGTACTTTGAGGAGATAACCCTTGAAAGGGTTCTGGACATATATGAGAAGGAGAATCCGCTCGGCGTGATAGTGAGCGTCGGTGGGCAGATACCAAACAATCTGGCGCTGAAGCTCTCCAGGGCTGGTGTTAGGATTCTCGGAACATCTAGCGAGAGCATAGATGTGGCTGAAGATAGGTCCAAGTTCAGCGCACTACTAGACAAGCTGGGTATACCGCAGCCCAGGTGGAGTAGGCTTACAACTATCGAGGAGGCTGAGAGGTTCGCTGAGGAAATAGGCTACCCAGTTCTTGTTAGACCCAGCTATGTGTTGTCTGGGGAGGCTATGAGGGTTGCCCATAGTAAGGAGGAGCTAAGGGATTATCTAGAGCTGGCCGCTAAGGTCTCTAGGGAGCACCCAGTCGTTATATCTAAGTTTATTGAGGGCGCTAAGGAGGTTGAGGTTGACGGAGTCTCCGATGGTGATGATGTTTTAATAGGCGCGATTATAGAGCATATCGAGCAAGCCGGGGTTCACAGTGGGGATGCAGTAATGTGCATACCGCCGCAGTCCCTAAGCAGCGACGTAATCAAGAAGGTTGAAGATTACACCTATAAAATTGCCAAGGCTCTCTGCATAAAGGGCCCATTCAATATACAGTATCTTGTTAAGGGTAATGAGGTTATGGTGATCGAATGTAACCTCAGGGCCTCTAGATCCTTACCATATGTTAGTAAGAGTAGGGGGGTCCACTTAATAGACATTGCTACTGCAATATTCCTCGGCAAGAGCCTCAAAGAAATCGGTATACTTGAGCTGCCTCCAATGCCCTATGTCGCCGTGAAGGTTCCGCAGTTTAGCTTCATGCGCCTTACTGGCGCGGATCCAGTCTTGGGCGTTGAGATGGTTAGTACTGGTGAGGCTGCTTGTATAGGAGAGAACTTTGCGGATGCGCTTATGAAGGCTTTAGAATCCGTTGAGTTTGTGTTCCCTGAGGAGGATGGCTCAGTCCTAATAACCGTTGGTGGGCGGGAGATGAAGCATAAAATTATCCCCTTAGCCAAGAGTTTAAGCGAGATGGGCTTTAAGATTTATGCGACTGAGCACACAGCAGACGCTCTATATGAAGCTGGCCTAAAAAATGTAACTGTCCTCCACAAAGTTAGTGAACCATCAAGGAAACCGAATATAATCGATTACATAGTTCAGCATAAAATTGATCTCGTTATCAATATTCCGGCTGGAAACCCAGATGGTGTTTCACCCGAAGTTCTTAGAGATGAATATGTTATTAGGAGGTTGGCTGTCGAGTATAATATCCCAGTAGTCACAACCTACGAGCTGGCTTCAGCTATAGTTAAAGTTCTGAAGTATGTTAGGAAAAACAGCGACATTATTGTTAGGTCGCTGAACGAGTATATGGATAGCCTCCTATTCAAGTTCTGGTAAATCGCCTTTTACGACTTAAAAAGCTTTCAAATTATTCTAGTTCAACAACGTTTTGCAGCCCAACCTTCTTAACCTTAACAATACCCCTCTTCTCTAAGCGCCTTATCATCCGCCACATACTCGTCCTAGGTATATGGGGAAACCTCTCCCTGAGCTCAGCCTCCAGGGCCCTACCACCCCTCTCCCTAATAAATTTCACAACCTCCATCTCCTCCCTGCTGAGGCCCCTAGCCCTCCACCTTCTCCTAGCATATAATGCTGCTATTATAGCTGCGCATAAAACGCATACCCCGACAACAATATAGATGACAATATTTATGTATGATGCCGTTGTGGGGGTTGTCGGTGGCTGCCCCGGTGTGGTCGGTGGGGTTGTTGGCCGGGTTGGCGGCGCTATTGGTAACTCGTAGCTTATCTCCCATTCTCCAGGGGTGAGGGTTACCTCGATTCTCCTATCTACAGCCTTTATCTCCTCAGGGGCCGCATTTATATAGATTATTACTGCATCCTCTGGAAGCCTAATAACCATGTTGAAGGGCGCCGGGACTCTAATCGTCCATAAGCCATACTCCATTGATGTTAAGCCTATAGTGTCATACTCTAACTTAACCCGAGTTGCCCCGAGAGTATAGATGAGTATAGTATTGTTTTCATTGAGGTCATAGTTTAAAACTTCGTTATTCTGATCTAAGACAAGTATATTGTTTATCTTTTCGGGGCTTGAGAGTAGTGGAAGCGTTATGTATGGCTCGCTTTCATCGACTGATGCCTCGAGATATAGGTGGACTACACCATCCTTATAAACTGTTAGAAGACATACTTCCACATTATTAAGCCCCTGTTGAGGGAGGCTTGCTGCTACCAGCAGAAGCATTGTTAAGGCAAGTATCTTCATAGGATCACCAATAGGGTAATCCCCTCATTTTAGCCTCCTAACTTCTCCTAATATAATTTTACACTTTAATTGATGTATGGGTTTCTAAAAAAGAGTTTAGGATAAGTATTTATATGATGTCTTAGAAAAGTTTTTTTAGTGTCTCGGTTGGTGTCTGCTTCTTGTCTAGCACGTCGAGTTCGCTGATGGGCGAGAAGGTCAGGAAGGTACTTAAAGTCTTAAAGGATGTAAATGTTGACAGTATAGAGCCTAAGGTTGAGTTTAATAGTGGTGTTAAGTATCCGATTTTTGATGGCACTGTTATCTCGGTTGAGGATGTTAGGGAGTCTCTTCTCTTGCTGCATGAGGCTGGCATATTAAAGTCTGAGGTCGTGGATAATATTGCCGTCTGCCCCCACTGTCTCTCTCATAAGCTTATGATTAGAACACAATGCCCCTCATGCGGCTCACCAAAGCTTGTTAGGGGTAGGATGATTGAGCACTTAGCCTGCGGCCACATAGACTTTGAGGAGAAGTTTAAGAGTGGTGAAGTTCTCTTCTGCCCGAACTGCAGGAAACCTCTTGGGCAACTTGGAGTTGATTATAGAACCTTTAGCTCCCTCTACAGATGCCTCAACTGCATGAGCGTCTTCTCAAACCCGAAAATAGAGTATTTATGCAGTAGTGGGCACTCCTTCAGCGAGAACGACCTTGCGGTTCACAGCGTTATGGCCTTTAAAGTTAGCCCAGATAAGAGGAGTTTAATTGAGCGCATGGCGTTTGACGTTGAGGATATCCTTAAACCCCTAATGGATATGGGCTTATCCATTAAGGCTCCAGCCACACTTCAGGGTAGATCTGGAATTAAACATGATTTCTCATTTGCAATATGGTATGAATATGAGGACACTCCAAGCATTGTCGGCTCCATCCACTTACTTGATAGGGCTTTATCTGCGACCGATGTCCTCGCCCTATGGGCGAAGGCTAATGATGTGGGTGTGCAGCATAGGGTTATGATAACTTTTAGTGGTGTTAGTGAGGATGGTAGGCGCCTCGCAGCTGCATATAATTTAAAGATAATTGAGGGGAAGGATGCGCAGGACGCCGCTGAGAAAGTTAGAGAGCATATCACTGAGTTATTGAAGGGAATGAAGCCGCCAGCACCCAAAGCCCCAATGCCCGAAGCCAAGAAGGAAGAAAAGAAAGAGCCAACAGTTTTAACTCGTTTCCCATGGGACACCTTCTACTTTGCCATAAATTTAACGAGACTCATCTAGAAAACAAATAACAGTCTTACATATTTCAGAAATATGTCATTCTTATAGAAAATCTGATAAAAAAGCTTATATTTTTTTGGATAAAAATATTTCTTTGAATTTAAATTAGGGGTGAAATATAAAATTTGAGAAACAATAGGAAGGCGATAAGCCCGGTTATTGCAACGATAATTATTGTCGCCGTCGCAATCGTAATGTCAATAGCGGTGGCATACTGGTTAATGGGGTTGGGAACAGTATTCACAAGATACGAAAGACTAGAAATCCCAGTAGCATACGCGGAGAAAAAGGATAGTGGTTGGAAGGTTACGTTACACGTGAAGAATACCGGATCATCAGACGCAACAATAAACATAATACTACTCAATGGAAAACTCGATTCAGAGGCTAGGGTAAATAAAACTAGCAATTCACCTGATGCCAATCTTTCTGAGACAAACTTAGGCATATCTGTGGGGGCCGGTAGCTCCGTGGCTCTGATAATAGAACTACCTGGAGAAAACTACATGTCTGGGCAAAGTGTTGAGATAACTCTTCAGACGGCTGCTGGCTATCAGTATCCTAAGAGCGTCGTTTTGCCATAATCTCTGCTGAGGCATTTAACTCTCTAGCTAATTTTCCATAACACTTTTATCTATTTTTAGATATTTGTTTGATGGGGTTAGAGTGAATTTATAGGCGTTGTGATAATGATGGGTGGGGGCTTCTCCCTCTCCTCCCCATTTAAGGGGTTATTTAAGAAGAAGGTTGCTCCTCCCCCAGAGGTTGCAGTCTTCTCTAAGGTCCCCGAGAATGCTGAGATAATAGAATCATACATGATTCATAATCCATTTGCTAGGGTTGTGATAGCATCGCTTCCGGATCTCGGTGGTGAAAAGTCCTATTTTGTTGAGGAGGTTAAGTTATCTCCGGAGGAATATGAAATCTTTAGTAAACTAATGGATATTATAAGTGTTGAGATCGAGCCCCCCTCTGAGGAGGGCGTTGACCCATACAAGTATGTTGAGGGTGAAGCTGAGAGGCTGGCTGAGAAGTATGGCTTAATTAAACGCATTAAACGTCTCGGCGACGAATCCTGGATGAGAATAATTTATTATCTCCAGAGGGATCTCATCGGTTTTGGGCCGCTGCATGTTATAATGAGCGACAGAATGATTGAGGATATATCTGTTAACGGCGTCAACGTGCCAATATATATTTGGCATAGAAAGTATGAGAGTATGCCGACAAATGTAAGGATTATTGATGAGAGGACTCTAGATAACCTCCTAATAAAGCTTACGCATATAGCTCAGAAACATATTTCAACAGCCTTCCCAATACTCGATGCCATGCTCCCAACAAAAGATAGGCTTGCGGCAACATTCAGATACGAGGTCTCCCCGAAGGGAAGCACCTTCTGCATAAGGAGATTTAGGGAGGAGCCGTTCTCGATAGTGGATCTAATAGAGCTTGGAACCCTGGATGAGATGCTTGCGGCGTACTTCTGGCTATTAATCGAGAACAGGATGACAATGATGATTATAGGTGGAACAGGGGCGGGAAAGACATCAACCCTCAACGCCCTCGCAAGCCTAGTTAAACCCTCAATGAAAATAGTTACTGTTGAAGAGATACCGGAATTAATGTTCCCACACGACAACTGGGTTCAGCTAGTTAGCAGGGTGAGCTATGGTTTAGGAGTCTCAAAGATCGGCGAGATAAGCCTCTTCGACCTAGTTAAAGTCTCCCTAAGATATAGGCCAGACTACATTATAGTGGGCGAGATTAGGGGTGAGGAAGCATTCGTGCTATTCCAGGCAATGGCGACAGGGCACGGAGGCCTAACAACCCTCCACGCCGAGAGCCTGGAGCACGCGATAAAGAGGTTAACTAGTCCACCGATGAACATAGCTGAGAGCTATATACCGCTCGTCAACGTCGCCATAGTTCAGGAGAGGGTTCAGCTACCCAGGCCAAAGATGGGGTTAACCTTCGGTAGGAGGATACGTGAGGTCTATGAAGTCATCGATTATGGCAAATATGAGTCAATAGCCTCTTGGAACCCAATAACAGATACATTCGCCCATAACTTCCGAAGAAGCGAGATGCTCAAGAAAATAGCCATGAAGTATGGCATAGGCATGGAGAGCGTTCTAGAGGAGCTTACTAGGAGGGCCCTGCTCCTCCACGATTTACTGACCCGCGGCGTGAAGAATAACGTGGATGTTAAAACTGAGATAACTAGATACAGACTACTAAATCCGTTCCCGGCAGCTGCTGTGCGGAGGAGGGCTGCATAAGAATATGGCGTCCCTAACTGGCTTGGCTTACCAAGGCTTCTGGTGGCTGTCAAACATCCTGGTGAAAATACTTTATGGCGGGGACTCATCTAAACTAAGGGATGCGCTGGAGACTGCCGGAATAAGAATATATCCTGAAGCATACCTCTCGGTGGTCGGCCTCTTCCTAATAGTATCATCCGCGGTCTCGGCGGTAACAATATTGCTTACCAGATTCTATCCAATAGCCCTTGCGCCCATAATAGTCCTCCTAATTGGATACTCTCTGCCAAGCATAAAGGCTAAGGACGTGGCTTCGAAGCTGGATATGGAGGCGCCTTTCATGGCAGCCTATGTAAGCGTTATGGCAACTGGCGGCCTCTCCCCATACTCTAGCCTAAAAAGGCTAAAGGGCTGTGAGCTCCTCCCAAACACATCTAAAACCGCTAGGCAGATTGAGATAGACGTATACTTAAAAGGTATGGATCCAATAGCGGCGATAGAAAAGTCCGCCGAGAGGGCCCCGTCAAAGGAGTATAAGGAGTTTCTTTTAGGCTACGTTTATACGCTGAGGGCTGGCGGCGATATCCTCCACTACCTACTAACACGTACAGAGATGATGTTTAGGGATTTGGCCGCCAAGCTCAGGATATTTGGTGAGCGCGCTGCCATGCTTTTAGAGTCATATGTGGCGATAATGATCTTAGGAACCCTTGGTATAAGCATAGTCTACTTGGTTTCCATAGCTTTTCAAGGATATTGGCAGGCGGGTTTCGGGCCCGAGAACTTCCTACTATACTCATACATACTTGTTCCAGTAATATCGGTTCTATTCATGTACCTATCGGATCTATCAAGCTTCCAAGAGCCAGTTTATGAAACAATGCCCTACAAGATCTTCATGGCCTCGTTGCCAATAATGCTTTTCTTAGTCTTCACAATGTTCCTTCCATACCTCATGCCGGGCCTCACACTTATACCGCTGATAAAACAGACAAAAGACTTCCTAACTTCACTTAGAACGATGCTAGGTTTAGAGATGGGGTTGGAGCCCTCCCTGGGAATTGGTATAGCCTTAATAGCCGGGACTGTTCCGGCGGCTATAGCACAGAGACACTATAGTCAACGCAGAGGGAGGAAGATTGTTAGAGAGGTAACAAACTTCCTTAGAGACATGACTGAGGCGAGAAAGACTGGAGCCTCGCCTGAAGCATGCATAATTCAGCTCTCATCTAGACCCTATGGGGCTTTCAGCAGGCACCTAAGTATAGTTGCCCGGCAGATAAAATGGGGCCAGCCAATAAGAGTCATATACGAGTCCCTCAAGAAGCGAATAAGCTCATGGTTCGCCCTAATCAACATCTACCTTCTAGTCGACGCAATAGAGATCGGCGGGGGTAGCCCAGACACGCTTGAGACCATGGCGAGGTTTGGTGAGATGCAGGCTTCCCTAGAGAAGGAGAAGATGGCGGCCCTCCGCCCACTAATGATAATGCCGTATATAGGCGCCGCAATAATGGTCTTCTCAACCCTAGTGACAATAAACTTCATGCGTTCAGCTGTCACATCAATAGCACGTATGGCGATACCATCTATACAAATATTAACTGTGATTGTTCCAGCTCTCGTCTTTCAGTCATATTTAATGGGCATAGTTACTGGGAAGGTCAGCACAGGAAATGCTTCAGAGGGCTTTAAGCATGCAATAGTGCTCACGTTAATCGCATTACTCTCAATAATCTTCATGCGTCTCTTCGGCATACTCGTGCTATTCTAAACTAGTAATATAGAGCAATAATTGGGAAGGGAAATATAAGAGTGTTTAAAGAGACTTATATTGAAAATATAATCTATACCAGTGAAATTATGAAGCGGAAAGGAGTCTCCCCAATTATATCAGTAGTAGTTATAACTGCAACGCTAATGGTAATTCTCGTTGTAGCCTCCTTCTTCGCAACAAATTTATTAGAAATCCAAATGCAGAGCTCCGAGTTTGAGCAGGCTAAAACAGCAATACTTCTACTTGATAAAACCATAATAGATGTGTCGCTGAGACCTGGAGCTGCAAGCTCAGTCCAATTCAACCAGAGAAGCGGCGGAATAGGAATGTATGAAGGCGAGCCGATCAACATGAAAATCATAAACGCCTCAAATTCAGAGGTCCTCTGGAGCACCACAATAAATCCGTCCTATGTCATCAAGTATCATGGGGGAAGTATGGTCCCAGCTGCAGAGGCAAATCTAACAAACCCTGGTGGGTTAATAGTTGACATGTCTAAGCCCCTAGGGTATGCTAGAATAGAAGCTGGAAACGGTGTATGGATAGTATTAGATTATAATAGGGTTCGCGTCACAGCAAATGAGGAGCTGGGAACAATAGATATATACCTGATCCGTTTAGAGCCGGGGAGATTTGGCGGCTCCGGGACAGTAAGCGTTAGGGTTCAAAACATGGATATAAACGTAACATCTCTACGTCTCAATGGTTCAGGCAACCTAAAGGTTAGAGTTGAAGTCGGCGGCTTATACGAGGAACAAGGCCCATTTAGGGCATCGAGCGTCAGGGTTATAGAAGTTCGCGTAAGGATTTCTATTGTGTGAGGTCCGAAAATTGGTTCAGGTTTCGATACAACATATTATTGGAACCATCGCACTAATAGGACTAACAGTATCCCTGGCCCTAGCATACCAAATCGTTGTTGAATACGTTAAAGATAATGTTGTTAGGACCCAGCTGAGCCAGACGGCGGAGTATGTTTCAATGAGTATCTCAAACATGATGAGCTTAATGGATTTCACATACGGCATATTTAAGGAATATGTAACAGTTTCAAAGAAACTAAACCTCCCAGCCGACCTCAGCGGAAGAGCCTATATTGTAAGGCTTGCGAATGAGACTGGAAACCTATATGTTCTTGTAGAGATTTCGGGGAGAAGCGACCTATATGCTAAATCGCCAATACCAGTCAGCCCAACATCAAATGTGCAAATAATTACTGATGAAAACTTTACTTTAAACGACCCAAGCATTAAGCCAAAAAAGTATGTTTATGGAGGAAATCCAAATGCTGTTGTCTGGTGCGAATGTAGAGATAATGTTTTCTACATTGGTTTAGGTTTAAAGGAGGGCTGACAGCGAGAAATGGAGACTTATGAATATATTTTCGCGGCAGTAATAATGGTTGCAATATTGATAGCGGCAATCTTTTTAACTGGCATATCACCGCAACTCTATAGGAGCACGTCTGAGATAGAGCAGCTGAAGATGGCGGCGCAGAAGATAATGGCTCAGGTAATGCTAAGTCCAGGTAAAAGCATGAATGGCGTTGAGGACTGGGGCGGGGACATCACTATAAAGGGCTCCAACCTCTCATCCTTCGGCCTAGCTGTGAGCGCATTCTCCACCCGTGAAGCATTCACCCTAGATCCGGACAAAGTCCAAAGGCTAAGCCGGGAATTAGGAGAACTCTATATAAAGCCGGAGGAAGCTCTAAAGATGCTGAATCTAGGCTCTTACTATGGCATAGCCCTAACTTTTATCCCCGCATTAAACATAGATGTGTCGTGGGCCGGCTCAGACATAACGATTGAGGTTTTAACGGAGCAGGGGATGCCTGCCTCCAATGTAAGTATTGTTGTTGGGGC
>Ga0209080_1000297_pt1 | contig 36337 bp, 33 predicted proteins | sample JNZ110809AmetaG_FD_184123 | JGI IMG/M metagenome (GOLD analysis project Ga0209080, IMG submission 184123) | Hot spring microbial communities from Jinze hot spring, China to study Microbial Dark Matter (Phase II) - JNZ 110809A (SPAdes) (version 3) ...
ATTGTGATGTGAGGCCATTTTAAAATTTTGTCTAAAGGCTTAAATTCTTGCTCTAATTCGCTCAGCGCTCTTCGTTTAAGATCCTTTATAAGCTCCTCAGGAAGAGATCCTGCTGGCGCTTCCCTTAGGATAGGGTTTCCAGAATCATCTTTACTTAGTTGAAATAAATATGGACCGTAAAACTTAATCCTGCTTATTCTCTTAACACTAAATATTATAACTAGAAGCACCACTATCGTATTAATTAGGGATATAGCAAGAGCCTCGGTTAACTCCACGCATATCCCCCAAGCTTAAGTTTTGATCTAGGCTTATAAACTTTGTGTTGAAACATGGCCCAACAAAGTCGAGGAATTAGAAATGAGGGAAGTAGTTACGATTATTAGCTTGTGATAGGAATACACTGTGACCTCAAACAGCGATCTAACAATGTTTTTCTAACTATATCTCTGTTACGTTGCCTTCTCTGACGGGTTGTCATAGGTTTAATTAACTAGGGAAGACATTAAAGTAGTTGGCTGTGACGGATTTTACAGAACATTAAGCTCTTTCCCACTCTCGTATCTTGTAGTTATTAACGTGCTGAACCCGTGTTCGCTAAGGAGTTTAGTAAATCCCGAGTGATTGTCAACTAGTATTAAGACCTTAACCTCGACGACCTTCTCTTTAACCAAGGGAAATCACCCCCTAATCAAACACGTAGATTTAATTCTAGAATACTTTTAATGCTGAACCTTTCAAGACATGTGTTGGCTAACCCTCCTGGCTTCCTCTTCGCTCTGAAGGACGAGACTCTGGCGCAATTCTTAGATAATGGACTACTGTATTTTAAGCGTCATCGTGCGTAAAGAGGCGTCTAATAACGCTTTTAGTTTTATGTTCATAAACTATAGTTTGGTGTAGTGTGTTGAGAGTTTTAACTTTCTCGTGGGTAATTCTAGTAGGTACTCAAACAGCATGTGTGAGTAACTACGTAGATAATGTAGTGAGGGAGGTTACAGGAGAGTTAAGCGTGCTGGACGTGTCTAGACTCCTTGTAGACGTCTCTCTTGACTTGAGATTCTATAGAAGCGTGACTCTAGAGTGTAAGGTTAGATCAATCCGGAAATCTCGAAGAAATAACTAGTGAGTAGAGTTTACTTGAGGGGAGGGGGGCTAGTGAAGGTTTTGATTACTGGTGGTGCGGGGTTCATAGGCCATAATCTAGCGCTTCATCTAATTAGGAGAGGATATGATGTTGTAGTAGTTGATTCTATGGAGAGGACGAGTGATTATGCTTTGAGGAGGCTTAAAGAGTTCGGAGTACCTGTTGTTGAAGGTGACGTGAGGAGATTTAGTAGTTACAGTAACTTTGACGTAGTGGTTCATGCTGCTGCTTACGTGAGTGTTGAAGAGTCTGTTAGAGAGCCTATCAAGTATCTAGAGAACAACGTCTTGGGTACTGCTAAAGTTGGCTATGAGTGCGGGAAGAGAGGTATAAAGCTAGTATACTTAAGCTCAGCAGCAGTCTACGGAGAGCCGCAGAAGCTACCTATCGGTGAAGACCACCCCACAAGACCTAAATCACCTTACGGACTGAGCAAACTTCAAGGAGAAGAGATACTGAGAAATTTCGCCATAGTCTATAGTCTTAAGTACGTGACTTTAAGATTATTTAATGTTTATGGACCCGGACAGAACTCCTCATACGCTGGCGTCATAACTAGTTTCATTCAAAGAGCTTTGAATAGTGAGCCATTAATTATTTACGGCGACGGGGAACAGACAAGAGACTTCGTATATGTTGGGGACGTAGCTGAAGTAATCGAGTTCTTGATCAAAGAAGAAGTGTTTGATAACGAAACCTACAATGTCGGTTCAGGACAACCCATAACAATTAAAGAGCTTGCTAAGACGGTCATGAAGTTAGTTAATAAGGATTTACCGTTAATACATGAACCACCAAGACCTGGAGATATAAGACACAGCGTAGCTGATATAAGCAAGATAATGAAGCTCGCTAGAATCAAGCCAACACCTATTGAGGAAGGACTTAAAAAGACCTTAAGTGAGTTGAGAACTGACTATTCTTGCCTGACCTCCTCCCTGCCCTAAAGAAGAGGTTTCAACCGTAATAAATTGGAGGGAGCTTAAGTATTTTTAAAGAGTTCTAACTGCAGACTTAGAGGGGTGATGAAAGTTCAAATATGTCGGATTTGCGGCACACTCAGGAGATGTTAGTGGAGAACTGATTTCAAGAACTTCAAGAATTATTAGGGGGTTACGCGATTGTTGCGGTGTTGATGATATAGTCTTAGTTGTCGGTGGTTATTGGGGTCTCATGAAGGAGGTCGTTGACTCGGCTCTCGAGCTTGGTTTCAAAGTCCTCATAATACCTCCTATAGACCAGGAAGAGGTTCCGTTTCCTGACGAAGCGATAGTAGTTAGAACGGGAACCTCCTACAGAATCAGGTCAGTATTCTTAGTCAGGACTTCAGACGTCCTGATAGTTCTTGGCGGTGGTGCTGGATGTATTCAGGAGTTAATAACTGCGTACACGGAGGGGAAGCCTTCTTACGTCTTAGTCAATACTGGGATGCCTACAGACATAGTTGAGAGTATGCCTGAATATATAGACCATAGGAAGCTAGCTCCTATAATGAAGTACCGTGACGAAAACACGCTACTTAGAGACTTATGTAATCACTTAAAAACCAGCAAAACAACGAGTACTAAATACGCCGTACGTGTAGGGTAAGCAGTTACGAGGTGTCTAAGCATATTAGAGAAGATAGAGAGGTTTAGACATAAAATCTGGAACGGGTACTATTAAGAAGCTGAAGAACTTACTAAATAGAAATTCTTCAGGTAGTTAAGTAATGCCTTTCACTCCACTACACTTAGGTCCTCCACTAATCTTAGGCTACCTACTTAGGCGCCATATTCACTGGCCCACACTAATAATCACTTCAGTATTAGTAGACTTAGAACCCCTGACAATTCTTCTGCTTAACTTAAATACTTACCCTGTTCACGGATACCTACATACGTTCGCTTCAGCAGTTCTTCTCGGGTCTTTAGTTGGTTTAGTCGTGTGGTTGTTTAGAAAATATTTCAACCACTTATTTAGCTTATTTGTACTTACGACGAGGGACTCCTCGCTAAGTAGCTATATGGTAGCAGGATTTAGTGGTTGGTTTATTCATGTATTGATTGACTCGCCGCTGTATTCAGACATAAGACCACTCTACCCGTTAAATATAAACCCTCTTTACTGCCCGTACGTAAGTGATGCGATAATTAAGTCATGTCTCTACTTAACTCTCATAGGTGTTGTTATCTACCTACTACATTTCTACAAGACTTACTTAAGATAGTGGATGACCTACAGAATTGGAATTTCTGTTTAGACGTTTCTATACGTAGTTTTCTTTTAGTCTACTAACTCTACCGACGCAATAACCTACTGTTTCTGAAGTTATTCAGTGAACTTTACTTGATCTATCATATTTAAAAACTTTGTAGCTGTTATTATAGTCAAGGTGTTAATATGAGGAAGCTTCTAGTTTGTTTAGCTATAGTGTTTGTCTTAATTTCCGTGCTTATCCCAACGTTTGCTGAGGCTCGTCCAGCAAGTATTAGACTCATTATTGGTGTTAATTTAAGTAGTAATTACTTACGTGCTAAGTCAGTTATTGAGAGCCTTGGTTCTGTAGTGCTTGAGATTCCTGAAATAAGCGCGTTAGTTACTGAAGCTCCTCCCCACTTACTAGGATATTTAAAGTCTCTCTCGTTCGTTAAGTATGTTGAGGAAGACAAGCCTATCAAAACATCTACTGAGGTTCAGTGGAATGTGGGATTAGTTGAAGCGCCTGAAGTTTGGGCTCTAAATACTACTTACGGCGACGCCGCCTACGGATATCAAACAAGCATCAGGGTTGCTGTAGTAGATACTGGAATAAGCTATACTCACACAGATCTTTACGGTTCTATAGACTGGTGTGTCGTCTCTTTAAGAAACACTAAGACGTTCTATAAAGGAACTAATTTGAAAAACTGCAATGATCAAAACGGTCACGGAACACACGTAGCTGGAATAATAGCCGCTAGATTGAACGGCTTCGGCGTAGCCGGAGTTGCACCGAAAGTAGTCCTATACGCTGTAAGAGTTCTTGACGCCAGCGGTGGTGGTTACGTGAGTGACGTAGCTAAGGGGATAGTAGAAGCTACTAAGGGACCTGACAACACTCCAGGCACGAGTGACGATGCTGACGTGATCTCAATGTCTCTCGGGGGACCTCACTCTCAGACACTTTATGATGCGATACTCTATGCGTACAGCTACAACGTAGTTCTAGTTGCTGCCGCAGGGAACGAGGGTGCCTCAACACCTTCATGCCCGGCCTGCTACAGTGAAGTCATAGCTGTAGGGGCCATAGACCAAAACTTAAGCGTCCCGAGCTGGAGTAACAAGAACCCAGATCTTGTGGCCCCGGGAGTAAACATACTCTCTACATGGCCTAGAAACAGGTACGTATATTTAAGCGGAACCAGTATGTCATGCCCACACGTCTCAGCAATTGTAGCTCTAATGCAAGCAATAAGGATTGCTGACGGGAAAGGTAAGCTAACACCAACGCAGGTGAAGGAAATCCTAACAACAACTGCCATAGACTTAGGGACTGCTGGATATGACGAAACCTACGGCTATGGATTAGTAAACGCGGTTGCCTCAGTTAATGAGGCATTAAACACTCCTTAAGTAAAGCTATTTGAGGACTTACACCTCTATAGGTTCCTCTCTTCACGCCCGCTTTTATCAAAGTCATTATCGAACGAGGCTCTCTGTAGCCACGCTTTCTCAGCATAATGGTATTACATATTTGAAAGCCTGCCCTTCAGGGCGGGGAGGAGGTCAGTTCTTCAGAGCTGTCGGCGAGGAGCAACTCACAGAGCTTTGTCCTTGCTAAAGGTTCGTCAGATCATCGACTCCAGAAAATATTTGTTGTTGGTTGTAAAATTTCTGTTCTGAGGGACTAAGTCTTTAGTTCAGTAATTGATTTTAATTTTTGTAGAGATAATCACATTGGTAGCGGTAAAGGTGTTGTGTAGTGAGTGAACGAGCCGTCGTTGTAAAGAATCTCGTCAAGGTTTATGGAAGGGACTCTATAGGCGTTGATAAAGTGTCTTTTATAGTCAATAGTGGAGAGATCTACGCGCTGGTCGGCCCTAATGGGAGTGGTAAGACTACTACTTTGAGAATCATATCTACTCTGATTAAGCCTACCTACGGCAGTGTTTACGTGTTTGGGGTAGATGTTGTGAGGGAGCCTCTGCGTGTTAGGTCTATGATAAATTATCTGCCTGAAGAAGCTGGTGCTTACCGTGACTTAACAGGTCTTGATTTCATGAAGTTTATGCTCTCGCTGAGGTTTAGTAGTAGGGAGTTAGGAGATGCGATAGAAGAGGCCGTCAAGATAGCTGATTTAGGCAATTATTTAAGAAAGCCTGTCAGAACGTACAGTAAGGGCATGAAGCGAATACTCGCGGTCAGTACGGTCTTGGCTTCAAGACCTAAGCTACTCATACTTGATGAGCCGACAACAGGTCTTGACGTCGAGAGAAGTCTTTACGTGAGAGACATGATTAGGAAGTATAATGAGCATTATGGAATCACGGTGCTTCTAAGCAGTCACAACATGCTGGAAGTAGAGTACTTAAGTCACAGGGTGGGAGTACTTTATAAGGGGAGATTAATCGCTGAAGGAGCACCAGAACAACTGAAGAAATCTCTGGGTGCTGTGAATTTAGAGGAGGCCTTCATGAAATTGAAAATGGGGCGGGGCGTCGCTGAGTGATGATTGCACAACTAATTAAAAGAGAAGTAAAGGCCTTCATCAAGAATCCTGGTTTCATAATAGGAATTATACTAATGATAAGCTTTTACGGAATATTAGGCAACATCGTTGGTAGTGCTACAAAGTCGGCAGTTGAGGAAGTCATGGAATCAAGCGTTGGATTAGTTTTGGGAGAAGATACTAAGCTCGTTAGAGAGCTGATCAAGTTACTCAATACTACTATGGGAGGTAGAGTCCGCGTTTATAGCTCGCTAGACGAGGCTATCTCAGAGACTGGGGTCGGCATACTGATACCTGCAGGCTTTACTGAAAACGCTACCTCACTCGATAAGCCTGTTGTTTTAGGGGGTGGCGTTAGAGTAACTACTTTTTCATTAACGGGTGCTCAAGCTAGGGCAGGCTTACTAACTACAGTCTCAAACACCATAGAGAGACTACTGCCTCTAGCTATAAGCGCTACTTATAACGTAAGTCTACAACCCCAGAAGCCTGTTTTAGTAAGTGGTAATATATTATTTTATGATAAGAAAATAAGCCAGGAAGAGTTTCTCGCGATCACTGCTCTCATATCATTCACTCCGCTCTTCATCAGCTTAATTCTGGGCATGAATACAACATACGCCTCACAACTAGTGGCTGTAGAGAAAGTAGAGAAGGCTTTCGAGATGTTGTTAGCTCAACCTATCCGCAGGAGAGACATAGTGTTAGCTAAGATATTAGGCGCTTCTGTAGCGTCAGTACTTTTCGGAGCAGTATACTTAGCCGGCATGCTAGCCATGTTTGTCGGCACTACCGGAAGTGTAACAGCTCCCGCAGGTGCCGAGCAAGTCTCTCCGATCATTATAACAGTAAATTTACTCGGTCCCGAAATATTAGGCTTGATTGGACTGACCATCGTCATCGGCTTAATATCCTCAGGAGCAATTGGCGTCATAATAGGGTCTATAGTTAGTGATGAGAGGATTGCCGGCGGGCTGGCAACTCCAGTCATGTTCGTCTTCATAGGTATCGGATTTTTAACTATGTTTATGGGTCTCCCACCAAATCCTGTAACGGCTTTTTTGGCAGGCTTAACAATAGTTTCATTGCCGTACATGTACGCAATCTCACTGCTCTCGGGAGAGACAGTCTTAATAACATATTCAATAATTGTTGCAATAGGCATGTGCTCCCTCTTAATATACGTAGCCTCAACAATATTCAACAGAGACATAGTCGTGCTAGGATTGAGAATCTCGTGGAGCAAGAAAACAAAGGAAAGATTATGATTGACTCTTCTGTTTCCCGTCCTAGGAAAACCTACAAAAACCTAGGACGGGAAACAGAAACACACAAGCATTGATTTAGTCAAGCCTCGATAAAGGATTTTATGTTTTAGTTCTAAATCATGAAGGAGAACGATGAAATGATGTCTGAGGTTAGAGTCTCGGTTGTCGTTCCCACATACAATGAGAGAGAAAATATTGATGAGTTGCTAAGCAGGATTAACACGTCATTAAGTGGTGTTGATTACGAGGTAGTTGTAGTTGATGATAATTCTCCTGACGGGACTGCAGAGCGTGTTATAGAACTCTCAAGCATATATCCAGTTAAGCTAGTTAAGAGAGCTGGTAAGTTCGGACTGTCTTCAGCTATCCTAGATGGAGTTAAGGTGTGTAGGGGCGACTACGTAGTGGTGATGGATGCCGACCTCCAGCACCCTCCTGAAGTGATTAAGGACCTCCTGAGATACGTGGGTGAATGTGATGTAGTTGTCGCTTCTAGATATGTGAAAGGGGGTGGCGTTGTAGGGTTTCCGCTGACGAGACGCGTTATTTCTTTAGGAGCCACGTATATGGCTAGAGTATTAATTCCTCAAGCTAGGAAAGTTAGAGACCCTCTCTCAGGTTTTTTCCTGGCTAAGAAAGAACTCATAGAGAAGACTGAACTTGCAGTACCAAGCGGTTACAAGACACTTCTCGAGATAATATCACAACATAGTGACCTGAAAATATGCGAAGTGCCCTACATATTCCGAGCAAGAGTTAGAGGCAAGTCTAAGCTGAGTAGGAGAGAAATACTTAACTACGTGAAGCAGCTACTCATGATCATGCCCGATTATTACAAGTTTGCTATAGTGGGCGCTTCTGGGGTTTTCGTTAATCTAGGTGTTTTGTGGCTTTTGAGTTACATACTCTTAATACCACACTTCATTTCTTCAATAATAAGTATTGAAGCCTCTCTAATTAATAACTTCGTCTGGAATGATTTATGGACGTTTAAGAAGAGGAGGTTCGGAAAGCGCTGGCGGAGGCTCTTGAAATATCATGGTTCGACGATAGTAGGTATCCTAGCACAGTATGTCGTCTCACAAATCGCTTACTACACGTTATTGAGAGAATCACTGACTTCTCAAGCGCTAGGCGTCTTAACAGGGTTTGTAGCTAACTATCTCATTAGCAAGAAGTACGTGTGGACACAACCTAGACAGACTATGATGATTGAGTCTCGCCTCTCATCTTAGTCAATACCTTGTTATACAGCATGTTAAGTATTTTCCTCTTATCCTCCATCAAGACCACGTCGCTATAGCCTTGAACAATTAGATTGTGGCTGAATGGACACGGTACTTCTGAGGATGTTATGAATTCTATAGTTATCTCTCCAGACTCTATCTTCTTAAGAACTTCTTCAGCGTGCTGTATGTCCATAGAGTCTTCAAGGACTTCCCTATATGCCTCGACTAGCAGGGGATAGCCAGGAATCTTCTCAGAGATCTTTAGCAGGGTTTCAGAATTTATTTCTCTCCTATTAACGCTTGTCTCGACCCCTCTATAAACTTTGAGGAGTGCTAAGGATCTCTCAGCAACATGTCTAAACTTCCTCTTAAGGATTTCGCTCCTCCTAAGAGCTTTGACGAGAGTTCCTCTAAGCTTGACACTACTTAACGTACTCACTAGATTCTCAACTACTGAGATATCCGTGATCGTGTGTGGAGGGAGTGTCAGCATGAAACCATTATCTGATATAGTTACTCTTACTGGAACACCTAACTCGTTACTGAATACGTGTGCGTAAGCTCTCGACAAGACTTGATTTACTCTTCTGCCGAAGAGGAAATGAAAAATTAAGTTCTGTGAGTTTTCCTCATTCCAGAGCTCTATAAGGAGTTTCTTGTTGGTAGGAACTACTTTACAGACTTTAATTTGCTCCCACACGTACTGAGTTATGTATCTAGCTTCTCTCTTCCCTAACTGATACATAGAAGATATTAGCTTAGTAGCTTTCTTCACACCATACTTAGAAATCAGTTCACTTACTAAACCTCTAAAAGCACCTACCTCTAACGCCGAATCATACGTTAGTGGCAGTGCCTCAGAAAACCATGAAGGTACTGTAGGTCTTTGCCCTTCAGCGTTTTTAACTATTACTTTAAGACCCTCACTTCTCACAAACATGTATGTCTTGCCTCCCAATACGAAGATGTCGCCGGGCTCGAGAAAACTAACGAATTCTTCTTCTAAGTCGCCTATATACTTGCGTCCTTCAAGAAATACTCTCATCTTAGTTTCGTCAGGTATTGCTCCCGCGTTGAGGTAGTATATCATTCTGGCTGATTTCTTCTTACCGAAGACCCCCTCTTCCTCATCTAACCAGATCTTAGAGTAAACCGGTATGTCGTCAGGTATGTCTTCATACCTGCCTGCTAAATACCTCAACACGCTGAGGAACTCCTCGTAAGTAAGTCTAGAATAGTTGTAGGCTCTCTTAATGACCTTGTAAGCTTCTTCAACACGCCATTTCTTCTCGAGAGACATGCCAACAAGTACTTGAGCAAGTATGTCAAGAGGCTTCATAGGTATGTGTACGTTGTCTAGCTTCTTGAGTCTAGCTAAGTACGTAAGAACAGATATTTCAACTAAGTCGTCTCTGTCAACAGCTACTAAATATCCTCTACTTACATCACGCACGTTATGTCCTGAGCGGCCAACTCTCTGTAAGAGTCTCGTGACACTCTTGGGACTGCTTAGCAGTACTACTGCGTCAATATACCCTATATCTATCCCTAGCTCAAGTGATGTGGAGCTAACGACGACCCTCAACTTACCTTCTTTCAGTTTATTCTCTACTTCTAACCTGACGTCCCGACTTAAGGAGCTGTGATGTGCTTCTATCTCGTCTAAATCCTCAACACTATTTCCTGCTAAAATTTTCTTCAGCTTATGAACTACTCTCTCGGTAGAGCTTCTCGTGTTAGTGAATACTAATGTTGTTCTATGAGAATTAACTATCTTTTTTAATTCTCTATATATAGACTCATTAAGTTCCTCGGCACTGGCAGTAACTATGTTGACTCTAGGCGTAATTACGTGCAGGTCTACCGGCTTAACAAATCTCGCGTCAACTATTACGCAGTCTCTGGAATTACCTAAGTCATCATAACCTACGAGAAACTTAGCAACTTCTTCTAGGGGTGATATCGTGGCGCTCAGACCTATCCTCTGAATCCTCCTGCCTACTAGTTCTTCTAGCCTCTCTATAGTTAGAGTTAGTAAAGCCCCCCTCTTACTTGAGGCTAGTTCATGAATCTCGTCTACGACAACCCACCTAACACTCTTCAGCTTCTCTCTGAATTTCGGAGCTGTTACGGATATAGCTAGTGACTCAGGAGTCGTTATGAGTATGTGGGGAGGCTTAACGAGCATTCTCGCTTTTTCTGTCGGGGAAGTGTCGCTAGTTCTAACACTAATTCTTATCTCAGGTAGGTCTAAACCTCTCTTCTTGAGGGCGTATTCACGTATCTCCAGGACAGGCTGAATTAAGTTTTTCCTCATATCATTATTTAAGGCTCTAAGCGGCGACACGTAGACGACGTACACGTAGTCTTCTAGCAACCCTAACTCGGCATCACCGAGTAACTCGTCTATCACTGGCAGAAAAACTGCTAGAGTCTTTCCTGTCCCGGTAGGAGACGATATCAGTACATTCCTACCCTCTTTTATTTTAGGTATCGCCATTAGCTGGGGAGGCGTGAACTCCCCGAACCTGCTCTTAAACCACTCTATCACGTAGTCTCTTAAATATTTACTTAAGTCACACTCACTAGTGCACTCGCCAACTACCTCAGTCAGTCACTCTCCCCCGATATAGTTCTTAACTCAGTCAACATAATTAGCTTAAAACATGAGGGTTTAAACCTTCTAAAAACAATCTTTATCTGGGTGTGAGTAGTGATTAAGTTAGTCATAGGACTGATAATAACTTCACTCTTCCTGATCTCAGTTGTGGCAGGACTTAATGCTTCACAACAACTAAGTCTCGTCGTGAGAGAAGCACTCAAAGAGCAGTTTAGCCCTTTAACAAGATACTTTAATACATCAGACCCTACGTCACTACTCCTGCTAAGCCTAACTATATTCTTTAACAATATGAGGGTAGCGTTCCTAAACATAGTTTTAGGAGTATCTCTAATAGGTCCTGCAGGAATCATGGTAGTCAACGGATTCGTAGTAGGGCTAGTCCTTTCAGCACAGGAAGACATAGCTAGGGGAGTATTGGTCATAATCCCTCACGGAGTCTTAGAGATTCCCGCACTAATTTACTCAGCTGTCTTAGGAACACACCTAGGACTAACGATATTACTGAACATACGTAAGAACCCAGCGAAAATCAAGGAAGTATTTAGAGACGTAATACGTAAGATACCGATAATAGCCTTAATGCTTATCCTGGCAGCACTAATAGAAGTCTTCATCAGCTTGCTAATAGTGGCTCCTCTAGTCAGCAGTTTCTGAGTGGTTGCCCGTGCCCATTAGCTATGCTATTTTAGTTATTTTGGTTGTTTTGGTTTTTCTGGGTACGGGTTCATCCCACCTGGTTATCTCCTTTCTCCCCGCCTACGGTTCCAGGGGTGTCGTAGGGGTCCCCAGAGCCATCGGTGAAGAGTGGTTCACAGAGCCTCGTCCCTCGCCAACGGCTCATCAGCTCATCGGCTCCCAGTCACTAAAACACGTGGATGCTTATATACCTTTACGTCAGCTCCCGAAACCCACATAAATAACCCAAAATAACCAGAAAAACCAAAAACTAAGTAACACGCAGACAGTCTTTCTTGAGGACTTATAACTGGTTACTCCAGTAGTTAATTGATGATGAGAGTCATGCCCGCCGAGTAGATGAAGACCTTCGAGGGTATCTGAACATTACTCCCCTATATTCCTAAGCCCTCAGCTTCTCTTTTTATCGTAGGTTTTTCTGACACTACAGCGTAGACTTTAAGATTCCTTGACTTAATGTAGTTTTCAGGAGAGTTGACGTTTAGTGCTATTATGCGGATATTCTTAGCTTCGGCTTCTTTAGCTATCCTACTCCTCAATAGAGCCATAGGAATGATTAGGTACTTCACACTCAACTCATGGAGCTTGCTGACGTTCGGGTATGGGTTGAGGACTTCAAACCCTATACCTAACCTCTCAAGCTTAACAGTCTCCAAGACACTCAAGTCATTCATGACAGCCACGAACTCTATGTCAGGTAATTCCCTAGCTATTTGATCTAACTTTTCTAAGACCTCGCAAGTCTTGACTCTAAGCACTACATGCGCTCGAGTCTTTAGTTTAGAGAGGCTTGAGACCAAGCTCATAAGCTTCTCATCAACTTCCTCAAAAGGCTTACCCAGGTAGACCCCGCTTACGTCTCTGTGTTTCTCAATAGTTTGGAGTAATGAGTCAATATCGTCAAACTCAATTACTTCTAAGAGTAGGTGCGGTTCCCCACTTACTATTTTTTCTTCAGCCATTACTTACCACCTCAGTCTTCCAGATTTTATGTCGTTAGTTACTTCCTCAACGTCTTTCACGGTATCTATAGATCTCCAGTAATTGTTTAAGAACTTAACTCCGTAGAGTCTGCCTTCTCTAGCTAATTGAGGAAACGCTGTTTTCTCTATATCGCCTACGTCAGGCAAGTACTCAAAGATGTTGTTCCTCATCACGTAGACTCCAGCGTTTATTAAGTAGTCTTCTATGCTGGGTTTTTCTACGAAGCTCTCAACCCTTCCTACCTCAGATATCTTCACTACACCGTAGGGCGACTTGAGAGGTACTAACGCTATTGATGCTACCGCGTCATCACGGTCTTCTAAAACCTTAGCTAGCTTGCTTATGGGAATATCTGTCAGTACGTCTCCGTTAAGAGCTACGAAAACCTCGTTTCTTAGGTAGGGTTCGGCGTTCTTGATGGCGCCGCCAGTACCTAATGGTGAGTCTTCTATGACATAAGTTACGCTAACACCGAATCTCTTGCCAGACCCGAGAAACTCGATGAGTTTCTCGTACCTGTAGCCAGCCAAAATAATCACTGTAGTAATGTTATTCGCTTTAAGCCACTCAAGCTGCCACTCAATGATGGGCTTTCCAGCCACCTCAACGAGAGACTTAGGAATCTCTTCTGTTAAGGGTCTTAACCTTTTGGCTAAGCCCCCTGCTATGATTGCGGCCTTCACGTAAGACCCCAGTAAGATATCGTTAAGATAAAATAAGGTTTTAAGTCTAGAAGCCTTTATGAAGAGATTTAAAGTGGGCTGATTTAGCTATGTGTAGTAGAGCTTGCAGAAAAAGCATATCACTTCATTTACTTTGACTTCATTTTTTATTATCTTTAGTGAGTATTCTTTAACGTATGTAGCATACTCGGTATTTTCTAGAAGTTTCTTAACCAGCCTCTTGTTAGACCTTCTCTCAGCCAAGTAGTTAGAGACTGCTGCAGGAGCTATGCCGAGCAACTTAGCCGTCTTATAAACACTCAAGCCATAGTCTCTAACCATAGTTATAGCTAGGGCAGCCCTAACGGCAGGCATCAACTCCTTCGTAGTTCTCTCACATTGTGGAGGACTCAAATTACTCACTAAGTGTTGAGTGTATGAGCCTTATTAAATATTAACGCCGTGAAAGTTGCAGAACCTCCTTAACACAAGACTCAACACATTCTCTAAACTCGTCGCTGGTCCTGAAGGAATACTCCGAACACTTCTCTCTACAGAAGCTCACGGCATGAGTTCTTGCCCTATTATCCGTGAATTCATTAATCATTTAAAGCACCTTGCTAGATTCCCCGTAGATTGTTAGCTGAACATCAGGTTTTAAGTTTTCTTATTTTAGTGTCTTAAAAAATTCGCGATCTTTGTAGAGGTCTGACCACGCTTGTTGCGCTTATTATTAGTCTTACTAGTTTATATTTAGTGGCGCTTAACTTAGGTGATGCTGTAGTGAAGTATGTGGTTAGAGCGAAGATAGAAGTTGCTGGTGTGGTTGAGAAGCCAGACATTATTGGCGCTATCTTCGGGCAAACAGAAGGTTTGTTTAGTCCTGAATACGACTTAAGAGAACTCCAAGATAAGGGTAGGATAGGCAGGATAACTGTCGAGGTTAAGCAATCTGATAGCAAGACTGTCGGGGAGATAATAATACCGTCAAATCTCGATAAAGTTGAGACAGCCTTGATAGCGGCCCTGATAGAGACTGTAGATAGAGTTGGCCCCTACGCTACTAAGATTAAAGTCGTGGAGATAATTGATTTGAGGCAAGAAAAGCTAAAGAAGGTGATAGAGAGAGCTAAAGAAATACTGAGAGACATAATGCAGGAGAAGGCTGTAGATATCAAGGAAGTCTTAGCACAGATTAGTGAGGCCGTAAAAGTAGGTGAGATTATTGAGTACGGGCCTGAGAGGCTGCCTGCAGGTCCTGAGGTAGAGACTTCAGACACTCTCATAATAGTTGAGGGGAGGGCAGACGTAATAAATCTTCTCAAGTACGGCTATAAGAACGTGATAGCTGTTGAGGGAGCTAAGGGCGAGATCCCGAAAACTCTCATCAACTTAGCTAACAACAAGAAAAAAGTCTTGGTGTTTGTTGATGGCGATCGTGTAGGTGCTATGATAGCTAAAAACCTAGCTAATGTGATCAGGATAGACGCAGTAGCTAGAGCTCCTAGCGGGCGTGAAGTCGAGGAGCTCACGGGTAAGGAAATCCAGAAAGCGCTGAAGAATGCAGTACCCTTACAAACCTTCCTTCAGTCGTTGGCAGCTGAAATTACACCAGCTAAGGCAACGACTGCCGAGACTGGAGTGACTGAAGCTACCACTATTCAAGTTCCTGAGACTGAAGCTATCCCTAAGACTGTTGAGGTTTTAGAGACTTATATGATACCTAATAAAGTCCTTGACGTAATAAACAGCTTGAAGGGCACGCTAGAAGCTCTCTTATATGACGAGAATTGGAGTGAGGTAGATAAAATACCTGTGAAGGACTTAGTCGATTATATATTGACTACTGAGAAGTCCGTCTATGCGATAGTTATGGACGGCGTCGCCACACCCAGACTGATTGATGCGGCGGCAGTCAAGAACGTAAAGTTCATATTGTGTTATAGGGTAGCTACCATAACGAAGAAACCTGCTGACCTAATTATCTTAACTTTTGACGAGCTACTTCAGTAGGTAAGGCCTCACTTCCTGCTGAGAAAGTCTGCGAGTGTTTTTCCTCTAGGGGCAGTTAGTTGTTTTTCTGTGATACCAAAATACGATAATATCCTGAGTGCAGCAGGTATTACCTGATGAGTCACATAGTACTCGACGTCAATGTCTTGCGGCTTGGCTTCTATGTATGGCCTTGCCCTAGAAGATATGCCGCCTGAACCCTTAACTATCACGTAGCCTATCTTACTGCCTACATCTACTCTCACACCAAGCTTCTCGAGCCTCTTAGCTGCAGTTACGTGCGGCGCCTCTACCTCATATTCCTCAGCCTTCTTAGTGAGAGTTTTCCATATGATTAGCTTCTCTAAACTTACTTTATTAGTTCTCAGTTCTTCTATGATTCTCCTGACATAGTTTACTGCCTCATTGACGTTCTTAGTTGTTAGCACGATCTTAGCTACTTCTTCTTGAACGTCTTTAGCTATGTCAGTCCAGTCGCCTCTCACAGCCTCAAAACCTACGATGTCTATTCTACCGTCTTCTGTTAACCCTACATATCTCTTCTTAGCTTCAGTGAAGAAAACTCTCTTATATATCTTGTCTACTTTAATCTCAAGACCTAACTCCTCATACACTTTGCTAATGAAGCTGTTTACTAGGTCTCTCACGTAGCTAACGAAAAGAGAGTCTGTATCGCCGTACACGACTTTCAAGCCCAGCTTCCTAGCTAAGTCGATAGCTTTAGATATTGTTCTCCTCCCTAAGGCAGTTATGCTCTCAGCACCCTCTTTAAAATACCATCTTGCCCCGACCCAACCCATATAGCCGTAAGACGCGTTGGCGAGAATCTTGAGTGCTCTTTGTCTTTCGTCAAGGATCCTATATTCAGGGCTTTCAGGGTCTAACTTCTTCATTAAGGAACGTATCTCGGCCCTCAACTTGAGTAGTGTCGTGAGGACATTCTTGTAGAAGCCCGGCGGTTCTTTAAGAAACTTGTAGCCTAATTCCTCAATCAGGTAACACGTTGATTCGTCACAATCTCCCGTAACGAAAGTGTCGGGGCTCACGTTATACTTGATCATTAGGTTTGGGTACATGGAGGTGAAGTCCAGCACTACTATGTCTTCATGCACACCCTTAACAGGCTCAAGCACTATAGCGCCTTTATAGGGCTCGTAAGGTCTCTCAACTCTATTAGGTATGAGTTCTCCGTATTTAACCGCCTCACGCATCAGGTACCACTCAAGCCTATACCCAACAGAAGCAGCGCCGACTTGGTCTAGAGGGAGTCCTGTCAGGTTAGATAACTGGATCGCGAAGGGGAGGAACTCCCTAGCTAGTAGTAGCGTAGAGACAGCGTCGTCTCTCGCATACTTAATCAAAATATTTCTAAGTTCTTTATTGTCCCAGTATCTAGGTATCTCATGCCACGGTATTAAAACTCTTTCAGATTTCTTCATTACTCCCAGGTAGTCAGCGACTTCATCAAGAGATTTTATCTTGACTTCAGGTATTTCTTCAGCGAAGTTGTATAAGTCTACGTGTAGTCTGCCGGGAACTGATATATGCCCGTAAGCTGACTGGCGAGGAATCCCTCCCTTAACCCTCCCTACATCAAGTCTTACCTTAAGTACCTGAGACCTCTGGAGGAGGTATTGCCAGTCAAACATGTTAGAGTTATACCCTACTATCACGTCTGGGTCGTACTCGTTAACATACTTCACAAACTCTTCAATTAGTGTTGCGTCACTTTCTCCGTCTTCCTTAGTTAATACCTTGACTTCTCCTTCATCATTAGCTACGGCTATGATTATCACCGGATTTTTCTCAGGCATGAGAGACCCTAGAGGACTGTAGACTTCTATGTCGAAAGCGAGGATCTTAAGTTTCGGGGGCCTTGAATCTTCTAGTCTATTGAGTTCTCCTCTTAACATGTAGGTGTTTTTTACCCTGAAACTACCTGAGGGTACTTCATCGACTTCAGCTTCATACCAGCTACAAGGGGAGACGTCTTTATCTAGTATGTAACGCATAGAGAACCTGATGTCTGCTTCAAGGAATTCGGTGATGCCGTCTATCTTAGTGACCTCTTCTCTATACTCGCGTACGGCTTCAGGAATTACCGTAGTTATCTTGAGTGTTCTGACTGGCTTGCCATAATACCTCTTAACAGTCTCACTCACGTCTATTATGGGAGACTTAGGCTTGCTTAAAGTCTTCACCTTCCTCACAATACTCTCTACGTCAGCACCTTCCTTCAAGAGGGCGTAGAAGTACGGTCTGAAGGAAGAGTCTTTAATAAGTATGGGTTCGGAATTCTCGTTAAGACCCCAAAGCATTATCACCGGTAAGTTATTTTCGACTTCATAACTCACGTCAATCAAGTAAAACTTGAGTCTCATGCTTACTCCATAATGTAATTGTTTAGGAGGTAATAATTCTGAAGAAATATTCTTAAGTAGTGATGAGAGTATTTGAGACTTTCTTATACTGAAATACTTAAATGCGGCGTCTTTATTTAAGAATTGAGGCGGAGTCTATGAGTAATTCTAGAAGTTTGAGAGTGTTTGTTGCTGAGTGGCCTGAGAATCAGTTTTTTAATTTGGCTTTTGAGGAAGTCTTCTACACCGAATCTAAGCAACCTACACTTCGTTTCTGGCGTAATGATAAGGTAGTGGTTATAGGGAGGTTTCAGTCTCCTCCACTTGAGATTAACGCTGTTGAAGCTAGAGACCTCGGTATTAAGTTAGTGAGGAGATTTACTGGCGGTGGTGCCGTGTATCATGACTTAGGCAACGTGAATTACGCACTTACTTTACCGGGCTATAACCTCAGTATTGAGGAGTCTTTTAGTGTCGTTGGGTCAGCCGTCGTCGAGGCTTTAAGTAGCTTAGGAGTTAATAAAGTGTATTACCGCCCTCTAAACGATATAGAAGTTGATGGGCTGAAGGTGTCTGGCATGGCTGCGTGCAGGTCACACGATAGGGTGTTCATACATGGAGCTATGCTAGTCTCAAGTGACATATCGATACTCTGGAAGGTCCTCAAGATTTCTAGAGAGAAACTCTCTGACAAGAAGTTTACTCAGAGTAGGGTTAAGAGAGTAACCACAGTCAATGAAGTACTTGGAAAGACCGTGAGACCTGAGGAACTCTATAAAGCGATTTCAGAAGCGTTGAGTAGGAAGTTAGGTCTTGAGATTGAGTGGAGTGAGCCGCAGAAGAGTGAGTTAAAGAAGGCTCTCGACCTCTACAAGAAGAAGTACGCAACGCTTGAGTGGAACCTTAAGTACGTTGATGAGGTAAGAGACCTGGTCAGCGATGAAGAATATGAAGCATTGAAGGAAATCGCAAGACCTTCAGAAAAACAAGAAAAGTTTATTGAGGTGTTAGGTCTTGAGTAAAGCCTTGATAGTTTGTGGTGAGAAGAAACACGCTGGCGGTAAGATAGTTAAAGTATGTGTTAAAATCTTTGAGGACTTAGTAAAGGGAGTCGTGATTTCAGGAGATTTCTTCGTGGACCCTGCAGAAGACTTCGAAGAACTTCTTCAAGAACTCGCTAAGATTGAAGTAAAGAGAGAGGAGGTGACTGCCTTAGTCAGTGAGTTGTTGAAGAAGAAAAAACTAGACTTTAGTGGCATAACGATGGAAGACGTGGTGGAAGTCTTGTCTAGGGTCCTGCAACAAAATCAAGAAAGTTTTCTCAAGGACTTCTCTTCATGAGGTTAGGTAGCCAGAGAATTAGTTGTGGGAACAGTATCAGCAAGATTAGGACGCTGAACACGGCTATCAGTAGAGGGATGCTCTCCTTACCTATGTCCTCAAGCTTAGCACCACTTATTCTGGACGTTACGTAGGCGTTGACAGCTACTGGCGGGGTTACTTGACCTATCGCTAGATTTATAGTCATTAAAACACCGAACCATATCAGGTCCCAGCCAAAGTGATTTATTATCGGTAGCATTATCGGTAGGAATATGTAGTAGATCGAGATAGCGTCAAGGAACATTCCAGCAAACAACAGTATCACCATGAACAACAACATCACAAACAGAGGTTCTTGAGTGAGGCTTAGGGTCCACCCTACAGTAGCTTCCACTAACCCTGCTGTCTGTTCTGCCCACGAGAAGAGTCCTGCGAATGCAACAACGAACATGACTACTGAAGAAACCTCGACTGAGTCAGCTAGTATCTTTATTACGTCTTTCAGGGTTATCGTTCTGTAGACTACTAAACCTAAGAATAGGCTGTAAGCTACCGCGACTACAGCTGCTTCTGTTGGTGTGAAGACACCTGCGTATATGCCGCCTAATATTATTATTGGAGCTAAGAGCCCTGAAATAGATTCTTTGAAAGTTATCCAAACTTCTTTTGGAGAAGGTTTTTCAGACCCTCTGTACCCCCTCCTCAAAGAAATTAAATAAGCGGTCACAGACAACACGGCTCCTAAGATGAGTCCAGGTATTACTCCAGCAATGAAAAGAGCTCCTATGGATACATTGAGGATAGTTCCGTATATTATGTAAGCGACGCTCGGTGGGATAATTATGGAGAGACCGGCCACCGTAGCAACTAGAGACGCTGAGAATGCCTTTCCATAGCCTGCCTTGATGAGATAGGGTATCAGGATGACCCCTATTGCAGCGGCAGACGCGGGTCCGGAGCCCGATACGGCTCCCCAAAACGTACCTATGAGAACTGTCGCTATTGCAAGTCCTCCAGGCAACCAACCCACGAGCGCTTTAATGAACTTGGTAATCTTCTCAGCTACACCAGCTTTCTCCATAACTATTCCAGCAAACACGAAGAATGGTATTGCGAGGAGCGGGAACTTAGCTATGTTGCCGTAGAAGTTAGGTGCTATGACGCTCACGCCATAATTGTAGTACCATATAGAGAATATTGATGCCACGCCTAAAGCAGTCCCTATAGGGGCTCCAGTCAAGAGTATGACTATAAAGATCAGAAGTATTAATATGGAGGGGCTTATCACTTAGTCCTCACCCGTATAATACGTTGCGTTATCCTAGCAGTCACGGCTAACGAGCAGAGTAACATGCCCGTATAGTATACCCACATCGGTATGTCTAGAGCCATGCTAGACGTGCGGTAGACGGTTATTTCTCTGTATATTAACACTGATGTCAAGTATATTACCACGATAAAAACAGAGAGACTTAAAACTAGACCCAAGGTTGTTAGGAATTTCTGGATATTTTGTGGTGTCTTCTCTTTAAGGAAATTCATGCTTAGGTGTGAGCCTCTCTTAAACGCTATAGCTATGCCTAGTAGAGTTACCCAGACAAAAAAGTTTACTTCTACTTCTTCTATGAAGGCTAGTGAGGCTTTTAGAAGATATCTAGATAACACGTTAATAAAGGCTACTAGAAACATTAAAAATAAGAGTATCGCTGACACGTATTCCTCGATATTGCTGGCGAGTGTTGTGAGAACCTTGTTCTTCCTCATCATGTTGACCCCAAATATATCTATCTCACAGGATTTCTCTACACGATATTCCATTAAAAAATCATGAGCTAAGACGTGGGTATCTGGACCGTTATGCCGAGTTTGTTTCTTATGTCATTGATTGCTGCTTGAACTAGTTCATTACCAATCGTAGGGACCCACTTACTATAAACGCCAGCCATTTTCTGTTTGAAGGCTTCCCTCTGTTCTGCACTAAGGAACGTTACCTCCATGCCTTTACTCTGTAGGTAGCTTATAGGGTCTGTTATTTCTGGTGTGTATTTGAATTCATTCTTCAGAATGTTTAATGCTGTGCCGTCATCTAGTCCTACCCTAGCCATCGCTTTCTGCCACCTAGCAGCTTTCCTTGCAGCTTCTAAGATTATTTGTTTTGTGTTCGCGTCGAAAGACTCCCACGTATTCTTGTTTACAGCAAAGATTAGTGGGTCTATAGCATAATTCCATATCGTTATGTATTTATGGTATTCCCACAGTTTATAAGGTATTATCACTATGTTTATGGGGTTTTCTTGACCATCAACTACTCTTTGCTGAAAAGCCGTTAAAGCGTCGGCCCAGTTCATTTGCGTAGGGTCTGCTCCTAGTGCCTGGAAAGTGTCTATGAATATAGGAGACCCAACAACTCTTATCTTAAGACCAGCCAAGTCTTCCGGCTTAGTTACTGGTTGCTTCCAATTAGTTAGTTGTCTAAAGCCGTTTTCACCCCAAGCCAGTCCTATTACCCCGTAACTCTCTAATATCTGCAGTATACGTCTCCCCGCTTCTCCTTCCACGACCGCGTCTACTGCCTTGTATATATCTCCTTTGCTTCCTCCTTCAGGGAAGAAGAAGGGCAGTATAAATAGATTTAACTCCTTAACAACAGGAGCCCAATTAATCACTGAACCAATAGCAAAATCAGCGACACCCTGTGATAAGAGCTGAAATTCATTTGTTTGTTGTCCAGCAAATAACTGACCAGAGAAATATACTCTTATCTTAATTCTACCGTTTGTTCTATTATACACCTCATCGGCAAACATTTGAGCAGCCTGACCCCACGGGGACTGAGGACCTACGACAACACTCAACTTATACTCTTTTTCAGGAAGTGTCGTAGGTGTTGTAGTACTTTGCGGGCTCATTAAGGACGGAACTACTAAAGCAATGACAGCTGCTACAACTATTATAACAATACCTATGCTAATAATATAAACAGATTTCATTTATTACACCACATGGGGAAATCGTTTCTATAAGTTATAAAAATTAAGTACTTTTTAGTCAGAAAAAGATTTGGCCTAGATAGTTAAAATTAAGCGAACTATGTCTCGGTTCGTAATACTGCTAGAAAAATACTTGATCAAGTTATTAGTTAAGCTAATCACGTAAGAACCCTCTACATCAGTACATTTAGCATTACTTATTAGAAGTTTTAAGAAAGTAGTTAAATCACTATTGTAAGAGGTCTCAATTTCTCTCCATAAATCGTCGTATTCCTCGAGCTTAGTCTGAGATTTAATCCCTAATAGGAGACCTAGCTTCTCAACAGGTAAGCCTGACTCTATATGAGCAACGTATAGGAGTTCTCTCATCTTGTCTTGAGAGATCTGTCTTAGTAACATCTGACTTGAAGACATCTTATCTAGTAATTTTATAGCGTTCTCGCAATCGATTACGGGAGTTTTAGGTCTTACAGTCTCTCTAACTAGGGAGATCAAGGAAATACAAGAATCAAGTGTTTTAGATAAGTTGACACTTACTTCCTCACTCAATTCACGCCCAACTAGGTATAGTCCCAGCCTAACATAATTAATTGATTCGAGAAGAGTTTTAGTCTCGCTTACGCTTCTCTCAATGAGCTTTAAGCGCCTGTCAGTAACCCCATCTAGTAAGTACGTGAAGAGGTTGGCATAGAAAGTTAGAGAATCTACTGCCAGCACATACAGTAGAGGCTTTCTGCCCCTCTCGCCGTAGCTATGTGACTTGCCAGTCATTCTTATTATGCCATACTTTAGTAGTGTCCTGAAATGCCTATCTACCGTAGTTTGGGGAACTCCGCTCAAAGCACTCACGTAGTCGAGTATTTCGTTCTTCGTGTAGGGTCTGCCGTCCAGCATCTTATAAATTATCAAGAACCTGATCGGATTGCCTAATGCTTTAAAGTGCTTAAATAAATGCTTGCCCTGCTTGCTGATTAAGCTCGCCACTAGCAACACCTCTACTTTACAATTTCAGAGAGTTCCTTCTCTAATGCTCTTAACTTCTTTATGACCTCTTCTATGCTGCCCTCAGGTTCAGGCAAGAATATGACTCTACAGGGGAGTGCGGTAATCAACGTCTTTTTCTCTGTAAGTGATGTGAACCTAAATAACGGGAGTGCTATCAACAATCCTCTATTGACGTCTTGAGGGATATCATTCATATCTAGATTCTCTAGTATGTAAATATTTTTTCTCAACAATATGTCATGACCTAATAAAGCCGTATACTCTTGCATTCTAAGAATGTTTATGAATTCTTCGTCTATGTTAGTGTATAGGCTGAGTGAGCGGTGTTCTATGGTTCTATCTATAGATATAGCGTCAATACCTATGAAGGGGGGTTCAAGCTCGTAAGCTATGAACTCGATTAGACTCTTTGATAAGCCGGGAAAGCTCATGTACTTCTGGTTGTCACGACACCAATATTTTGACATTCCAGTCTTAAATAATAGAGCTGGTCTACGTTCCCTAGACAATTCAGCGAATTCTCCTAAGTTTATTTTATTTCTGACTTCATCTAGCGTGAGAGATTTCTTTGAGTAGTCTCTTTCTGCGTGAATTATTAGTGCTTCTCTAATAAAGAAGTCTATGGGCATATTAGTAGGGTCGACTGTTTGGTACGCGAACGTTGACGGTAAGTCCATGTGTGTGCCTAAGTGTAGCTCGAACCTTATACTGTTGCTTAGGTATTTAAAGAGTTTCGTGCCACTTAAGAGTAAGTCATGACCTATTAGTTCTAAGCTTATCTCAGCTGACTTGGGCTTAGGTATCTTAATCTCGTCGCCTTCAAGACATAGAGGTGCTGTTAAATCATATACTCTCATATAATCATCCATAATATACGACTTTTAAGACTTTAAATCTTTTACATGCAGTTGCGAGTATTTTTTGGTGTATTACATGAGTGACTTAAGTCAGGATAAGTTGTTGAGTTTCTACGAGACTATGTTGAAGATCCGAAGATTTGAAGAGACTGTAGCTAAGCTGTTTTACAGTAGTGAGATACCTGGCTTCATACACTTATACATCGGCGAGGAAGCTATAGCTACTGGAGTAATCCACGCGCTGAGAAGAGACGACTACATTGTCAGCACTCACAGGGGTCACGGACACATAATAGCTAAGGGGGTCGACTTAAAGAAGTTAATGGCAGAGCTGTACGGAAAAGAGACCGGCCTCAACAAAGGTAGGGGAGGTTCTATGCATGCCGTAGACGTGAGTATAGGCGTTATGGGAGCCAACGGAATAGTCGGGAGCGGAATAGGTTTAGCAGCGGGTGTCGCTCTAGCTATAAAGTATAGAGGTAAAGATAACGTCGTAGCAGCTTTCTTCGGTGATGGAGCTTCAAACACTGGAGTCTTCCACGAAACACTAAATATGTCTTCTATATGGAAGCTTCCTGTACTCTTCGTGTGTGAGAATAACATGTACGCTGCAACAACACCTGTCAAGAAGTCCTTGTCAGTTGATAGAGTTTCTAAGAGGGCATCAGCATATAACATCGAGGGAGTCACTGTAGATGGGACAAACGTTGTTGAGGTATACGAGACTGCCGAGAAACTCGTTAAGAAGATAAGAGGCGGTGAGGGGCCCGCGCTACTTGAAGCCCTGACACTCAGGGTAAGAGGGCATTTCGAGGGAGACCCACAACACTACAGACCTAAGGATGAAGTTGAAGAGTTCTTAAGAGAAAGAGACCCGATAGTGAAGTTCCGTGAGTACCTAATTAGTGAGGGGTTCCTCAACAAAGAAAAAGATGAGGAGATAAAGTCTAGGGTAGAGAAAGAGGTAGCCGAGGCTGTAGACTTCGCTCGGAGTAGTTCCTATCCAAAACCAGAGACTGCTTTAGATTACGTGTATAGCGAAAACAAGCTAGAATATAAGGAGCCCTCCCAGGGAAATAGAATAATAACCTACGTAGAAGCAGTCAGAGAAGCGCTAGACTATGAGATGACACTTCACGACGACGTGATAGTCCTGGGTGAGGATGTAGTAGCTGCCGGAGTATGGGGAGTTACTAAGGGTCTAGCAGCTAAGCACGGTGCTGACGTGCGCGTCATAGACACCCCAATCTCTGAAGACGGCTTCACTCTAATCGCCGTAGGTGCTGCGATGGCCGGGCTTAGAGTAGTTGTAGAGCATCGTTTCGCTGACTTCCTCTACCTGGCCATGAACGCCATATTTAATCATGCAGCTAAGTTAAGGTACATGAGCGGGGGTCAATTCAAGATACCCATCTTAGTGCGCGCCGCGATAGGCGCTGGAATCTCGGCTGCCGCTCAACACTCATCAACGAACGCGTCAATGTTTGTTAATCATCCTGGCTTGAAGGTAGTAGCTCCAGCCACTCCCTACGACGCTAAAGGACTTTTCCTCGCTTCGATACGTGACGGCAATCCAGTCATATTCTTAGAACATAAGAAGCTTTACAGAATGAGCGGGCCGGTGCCGGAGGAGGAGTATGTGATACCTCTCGGTAAGGCAAGTATTAAGAAAGAAGGCAGTGACGTGACTATAGTTACTTATTCTTATATGCTACATGAAACTCTTGAAGCAACTAAGGAACTTAGAGAGAGATACGGTATTGACGCAGAAGTAATCGACTTAAGGACTCTCTACCCGCTAGATCGTAAGACCTTGAGAGAGTCTGTTGAGAAGACTATGAAGTTAGTTGTAGTTGACGAGGGTTGGGGGCCTTGCGGTATCTCTTCAGAAGTTATAGCTACTGTTGAGGAGGAGGCTTTCGGCTACCTAGACTCTAGGCCTGTAAGAATCAACGCAGGCCACGCACCAATACCCTTCAGTCCAACACTAGAGAAAGAGATCCTGCCTAATAAAGACAAGATAGTCAAGTCTATTCTAGCAATGTTCAAGAGGTGATTGTAGTGGTTATAGAAGTAAAGATGCCCAAGCTAGGCCTAACCATGGTTGAGGGGAGAATAATTGAGTGGTTGAAGAAAGTCGGAGATAGAGTCGAAGCTGATGAAATCATAGCAACCATAGAGACTGAAAAACTTGTCGGGGATGTCAAGGCACCGGCTTCAGGCTTCCTAGCTAAGATACTCTACGAGGAAGGTAGTAAGGTTAAGATCAATGAAACGATAGCCCTGATAGCTGAGAGCAAGGAAGAGTTAGAGAGGATCATTTCGGGAGTGCCTACACAACCAACTCCTACGATATCTGAAGGAAAGGCTGAGATGGCAGGAATTTCTGGAGTTGTTCAAGCCAAGCCTGTAGGTAAGGTTAGGGCGACTCCCGCCGCAAGAAAACTGGCTGAAGAATTAGGGGTTAGCTTAGATGATGTATGGAGGCATTTTCCAGACAGGGAAATAATATCTCAGGAAGAAGTTAAAGCTTACGTAGAGAAGATAAAGAGTGTAGCTCCCAAGGTGGTTGAAGCAGGCCTGACAGTGCTTGAGGAGAGGACTCTAAGTCCTATGAGGCTTAGGATAGCTGAAAATCTGATTAGGTCTGCTAGAGAGATGGTTTTGACTACTATAACTATGGAAGTCAACGCAGACAGGTTAGAAGAACTTAGAAATGCGTTACCTAAAGACAGGAGACCTTCGGTGACTGCCTTCATTGTGAAGGCGTTAGCTAGTGCTCTGAGAGACTACAGAGAATTTAACGCGAGCTTAGAAGGTAATAAGTTGAGGATATATAGAGACATAAACGTTGGTGTGGCAGTAGCTCTTGAAGGAGGGTTAATCGTTCCAGTCGTAAGGAACGCTGATACTAAGACGGTATTTCAGATATCCGCGGAGCTAGAAGAATTAGCTAAGAAGGCTCGTGAAGGCTCTCTAAGCTTAGAAGAAGTGGCGGGTGCGACGATAACGGTCTCTAATCTAGGCATGTATGATGTTGATGTTTTCACACCTATTATTTATCCAGGGCACGTAGCGATACTGGGTGTTGGCAGAATACACGACAAGGTAGTCGTAGAGCCCACCAAAGGGTTCACTACGAGAAAGTATCTCGTACTGAGCCTCACGTTTGACCACAGAGTAACTGACGGTGCACAAGCCGCTCTCTTCCTGAGGAAGGTCAGGGAATACATCGAGAATCCATACCTACTGGTAGTGACGGGCTGAAATACACCTAACTATAAGCATGTCTCACGTATTTTATGACTTCCTCAGCGATCTTCTCTGATTTCATGTATGTTGCGTCCATGTTTAGGTATTCCCAAGCACCGAACCTTCCGTTTATGAATACTCCCAGCTTCCTTAATTCCTCTTCTGCTTTCTTGAGTATTTCAGGCCTGTTTTTGTCATATATTATGTAGGCGTCCCTCCAGCGCCATACTTTGCTGACCTCAAGTTCAGGATTCTTTACTAGACCTATCTCTAGCAAGTCTTCGTAAGACTTCCTAACTAACTGGTCTTCAGGCACTGACCTCAGCTCGTCTTCGTTCTTGAAAGAGACTTCAGCTATTATGGAGGCTCCCTCAGGCGGCGCGTTACTTCTAGAGAAATTACTTAATACTGCTATCCTGTGTGGTAGGTGTTTCTTGTCTGGTAGGTATACCCAGTGGTAAGGTCTTACCTCACCTTTGATTCCCAGCCCTACTACAGCAATCGGTACTGACCTCAATTTCTCGAGGTCATTACTTAATCCTCCTAGAATTTCTTTGAAGGTATCACGTGATCTCTTTAATGATGCTGTATACACGACGGAGACACACTCAAAACAGTAGTCTCTAGTCTCTACTAACAGTCTATCCCTGCTTGAGAAGCTAACTCTCTTTACTTCCTGATTAGTAAGTACCTCAACTCTCTTACTACTCAGTATCTCGCTAAGTAATCCTTGCACGAGTGCTTCAATACCTCCTGATGTGGGGTAGTAGAAAGTGAGCTGGTGTGTGTACCCCTCTACGTTAATCCCTACAGCACTCATTATTATCTCCTTAATCGGCGGTGTAGGTACTCTGCCCTCAACCCATTCGAGAGTTATCTCGCTTAAGTCTGTCTTCCATATCTTTTCGTTGTAGGGTATTAGATACTTGCTAGCTATACCTTCACCAAACACGTAGGGTAGCCACTCAAGAAAGTTTTGAGGTTCTCTCAACTCATTCTTTAGTCTCTTAACATACGCTTCTACGGCACCCCAAACACACTCGAATCTCTCTTCTGGCGGGAGGTCGTGCAAGCCGTTCTCGAAGGGGTACTTAACGTATGTGCCCTTATAATATACTTTAGTATTTCTGTAGTGCTTCACATGATTACCCTTAAGAAAAGAGAGCATTTCTTTGAGTTTATCGAGGTGTTTACTGAATATTATGTGTGAGCCGCCAATATCGAATAGGTAACCACCTAACATCTCACTCTTAAGTAGTCCGCCGACCTTGTTGCTAGATTCTAACACTGTTATCTTCAGGTCCTCTCTTCTCCTCAGTAAGTGGTATGCGGTGGAGAGCCCTGCTAGCCCTCCACCAACGACACACACTCTCTTATTACTCAACCTACGTCCCTATGCCTGAATACTTTCTTAAGCTCCTCACCAACTTCTACTAAGAATATCTCTATGTGTGGCCTCACAACACCTCTAACTAGATGACCTCCCTTAACTCCCAAGTCTCTTCGACTAAGTGTTACGTGAAGGTGGGTGAAGACCGTGCCGTTGCTTCTCAGTAAGTAATTGCCTACTAGTGAGACTACCTCGATCATCCCTTCCTCACCCGAGTCTATGAATTCCGTCACGTAGGTTGAGGTTACTGGGTTGAAGTACCCTATTTCGGCTTTCTTAAGGCCGCCGATCCCTATCATGAAGCCTCCCTTAAGTCTTTCCTCAAGTATTATTCTCTCTATAGTGTCGGGGAGTATAGAACCTTCCTCTAGCTTGACAGCCTTAATCAACTACTTCACCTACTTATGTGTATGAGTTAAGTTTTAATAATTTGTTTCTAGATATTGTAGTTGGTGTGTTTAGTGAGCAAGGTGTTCTCGACTGGAGTAAACCCTCTAAATATCGCTCTACCTGCTGGGATACCTTACGGGTCATTAACTCTGCTCTTAGGTCCTGGAGGCGTTGGTAAGTCTGTGATGCTCGCCAACTTATCGTGGAATTTCTTGAGAGACTCTAAGAATGCGGTAGTTTACGTGACTTTCGATGATTCTCCTGACGCTCTGCTCGCTCTCTACGACTACTTCAAGTGGGATGTTAGCAGGTATGTTAGTGAGGGTAGGTTCAAGATAGTAGATTGCTTTAGCTTTAGGTTAGGTCCATTCAAGAAGTCTGTCGGCGGGGTTGTTAGGGAGTTGGAGGTTAGAGACCTTAATTCTCTAATATATGCTGTGAGTGACGCGTCAAGCCCTACGAGAGGCTCTACGATGGTCTTGATAGACTCACTCAACGAGTTGATTCTAAAGTTTGAGGTTTCTCAGTTTCTAGACTTTATAAAGAGTCTTCGAGCAATAGTCGGTAAGGGCTTGGGGAACATAGTTATTGCCACAATACACACGACAACAGAGACGTTTCAGGAAGTAGTTAACTACTTAGAGTACCTAGTTGATGGAGTTATTGAGACTAGGTTCAACCCCTCACTCATGGAGTACGGGATACCGGTCAAGGAACTCTTAGTTAGGAAGATGAGGGGCGTTCCAACAAACCCTGTGTGGATACCCTACGTAATAAGTAGTGAAGGAATAGCTGCAGTAGACCCTCAAAAACTAGCCAAGGTACTACAAGAGAAAGTGAGGGAAGTAGAGAGCCTGAAGAAAATGCTCTCAGGTAGTGAAGATTGAGAGTAACTATAACAGTAGAACCAACATGCAATCTCTGCGGAGAATGCGTAAACTACTGCCCAACAAAAGTCTACAGAATAGAAGAAAACAAACTCATATACGAACAAGAAAAATGCATATACTGCAAAGCGTGCGAACCACTATGCCCGCAAAAAGCAATAAAAGTCAAAGCAGAACACAACACACTAAAACATAAACAAACAACAATTACAAAACACTTTTAACCCTCGAATAAAAAGAAATAATAGAGCCGGGGTCGCCTAGCCTGGTAGGGCGCCGGCCTGCTAAGCCGGTGGGGGAACACCCCGCGCGGGTTCAAATCCCGCCCCCGGCGCCACCCCTCATAAACACCCATGACATCCTCTACAGGACCAACGTACTTATCCTCACGGTACAAGTAGAACCACCCTTCATCACTCTAACCCTCCAGGTAGAGGGCATTGGTTACCCCCGCGATGTAGATGCACCTTCGAGGCATAAAAAGTGTATCAAGAGATTTGATGAAGGGTAACTCTATGCTAACTCCGGGACTTCGTAGATTGATGGAGGCTGGATCTACTCACTAGGGTAGAGCCCGTGAGGGTCTTGTTCACCGGGGACGGGTTTTATCGGTCATAATATGGGATTCAGGTTTCATATAGGTCGGTGTTGTTTGTTATCAACTCTTGGCTTCACAGGCCTTAGGTCTCCTTTCATCAGAGGCCTATTGTAAGTGGATTGATCGCCTTTGATAGGTTCAAGGCGATTCATGCTGGGGGAAGAATTCAGGTGCATGGTGAACTCGTTGGAGAAACAGAGGATTACTTCCAGGGCTATCTCTTCAGTGTATTATTTAGCCTCGGCGAATAGATGTGAGGATAAAGACCATTCACAGGTAATAAGGTGCCTCTCGAGCGCGTCATAGTAGTTGGTTACTCGTATCGAGAAAAACAAAACCGTATCCCCGAGCTCCCGCTCTATGTGGAGTAGGGGTAACGCGCCTGAGACCGGGCGCGGAGCTAAACCCAGCACAAGCCGGGAATGTAGCTTCAAACCTCCCCAGAACCCCCGCACTTTAGGGCGGGGAGGAGTTCAGTTTATCAACGTACTTGAGGTTCCACTCGAGCATTGCGTACTTCTTCTTGTAGAGGTCAAGAGGGCGTCCGTGGGATATGTGCTATGTTGATGAGCTGATTATGCGGGTTCCTGGCAGTTAAGTATGTTGTCGGTTAGTTGATCTATATGAGGTTTGGTGTGAATGGCTTGATGGATAGGAAAGTAAGTTAGTATAGAGGTTGTAACATCTAGACTTATATACCGATATTAGTATATCTAGGTGTGGGAATTGGAATGGGTAAGGTTAAGACTAGTATTTATGTTGATGAGGATCTCTGGAAGGAGTTCAAGAAGATTGCTTCTTCAAGGGATCAAGAGCTTAGTGAAGCTCTAGAGAGGCTTCTTAGAGAAGAGCTTATGGTGGATCTAGAGGTTGCTATCAGAGAGCTTGTTGACGAACTAGATACGGAACTGGATTTCAAACCTGTTAAGGCGAAGGCCCCCGTTAGTGAACTTGTTAGGGAGATGCGGGATGAGAGAGAAAGTCGTTTACTTAGACAGTAGCGTCATTGTTAAGAGGTACATCGAAGAATCCGGTAGCGAATACGTAGGACAGCTATACGTGCAGGCTTACAATGGCTTAATCAAGATATCTTTCAGTCTCTGGAATATCGGTGAAGTACTTGGAGTTCTGGATAAGTCGAGAACAAGAGAGATCATTACAGCTGAGGACTACCAAGTAGTTAAGAAACGATTCTTGAGCGAAACTCTAAGGCTTACTAAGCTTGGGTACCTGGTTACTGTACCAGTTAAATTATCTACGCTTAGAATAGCCTGGAAAATCGTTGAGAAACACCACATATACCAAGCAGATGCGCTACAGATAGCCTCAGCAAAATCAATAAATGCAGACGAGTTCCTAGTCGCAGATAAGAAGCTCCACCAAGTAGCACTAGAAGAAGGATTAAACTCTAGCTACATCACTTAACAAGTCTCCTTCAAGAAGTGAGGAAGAAAAACGATAGCCTGATATTAATCTATTCTTGATAAACGAATAGTACAAATGCTTAAAGCCTATTACTAGATGTTGCCGTAGTTTAAACATAGTTAGTGTTTATAGAGTTGAGCCTTTGGTGTTGATACCTCTATGCATAGTGTTTTAAGATGATGTCGGATTCCTTGATTATATCTGTATCTATTGTAGCGAACTTTCCGCATTCGGCTGGCAAGCTTGCTGCTAGGTGTAGAGGAGGTAGTGTTCTAAGCCTTAGAGTAGTGCGTACTTTACTGTTTGGTTCGTATCTACCTTGCTTAGATGTTTGAGACTTTGTTTCTGTGTTGACTTCCCGACTAGTATTGCTGAGCCTGACTTCAATGTTCTTTGAATATGTGCACTTACTTAATTAACTTGAAAAGTCCTCTTTTCATATAATTGACTTAAGGTCTTCTAATGTGTATATAATCCCCTTTATCTTGTAATTGTGTTGTTTCAGGAACTCGATAAACTCTTCGTCTATTGTTAGCCATGGAATATCGGTTGTCCTAGCTGTAGAGTAGTACAGAGCATCTATGTAGTCTTTATGGCCCTCGTTGTAGATTCTGTAAGCCTCTACGTATGCTTCTACGGGTATGTCTAGCATGTTGTACGTGTTTCTTATAGAGTCTAGACCCACTTTAACTATGTCGAGATGTTCTGGTGGTATAGCTTTGAGTACTTTCCACATCGCCTCTAGGATTCCGACTTCTAAGTAGTAGATTTCTAGCTTTCTAAACAGAGCTATAGCTTTTAAAGCATCTTCTTCGATCTCTACGCCCAGAGCTGGTAAGAGGAATGTCGTATCAACTAGTACCCTCGGTTTCCGCGATATACTTCTTCTGCTCACGCAAGCTCTCCTCCTCAAGTTCTCTCAGAGTTACTCTCGCAACCTTCTTACCCTTAAGCGAGAGAGTTATAGCATCTGGTAATGGTATAACTTCCAGCTTATTATCACTTACGACAAGCATAACTCTACTCCCCTCGTCAATGCCCAACATATCTGCAATCTTCTTCGGTATGACTATAGTCCTTTTCCGACCAACACGTACTGTCTGACTTTCAGTCATTTCAGACTACCAATAAATTCTAACCTATACTACTTAATAAACACAACAAGCAACAACACCCACAGATAATAACTCTAGAGCTATCGCACGGGTAAGTGCCGACTGTTAGGACGGCCTCGGGCTAGGTATGGTGAGCTATTAGTTGACTACCTAGACGGGCTGTCGTAGTAAGAGTTGACTTACACTTACTAGGCACCTTAATTGCTAATCACGTTATACTACTCAAAACAAAAACTATATTCCCGAGCCCTACTTTATGCTGGGTAGGGGTGACGCGCCCAAGACTGGGCGTGGGGTTGAACCCTAAAAATGGGGAAGTAGCTTCAAACCTCCTCCAGAACCCCCGCACTTTAGGGTGGGGTCAGCACCACTTCATGCTTAGCTTGTACTGGCTTGTGTCCTCACCTTTCTTCGGCTTACGGAAGATGAAGAGGTGCTCGTGAGCTATCAGGTAAAAGTCTTTTCCTTTACTACTCTCCTCGACCCAGCACTCGCAAGCCGCCTTGGTCAACGGCTTCCACCTCCGCTCCGTGACCTTGGTGTGCCACTGGACCTTGACGATGTCTTCTTTGAGTATGAAGCCGGCTTCTAGGAACTGCTGCATGACCCTGAAGGATATTGGGACGTAGTGCCTGTGTTGCCTGGTATCACCGATGAGTATAGCGCAGTACCTACCGGGCTTCAGCACCCTGAAGCTCTCCTCGGCGACTCTGCGCATACCGCTTAAGTACTCCTCCAGGCTGTAGACCTGCGAGAGGTCCCCCGGAATAGGCTTCTGCTTGGAGTAGGGGATTATGTTGAAGTAGGGTGGATGAGTTGCTATGAAGTCTATGGACTCGTCCTCAACTAGGTCGAGGTTCTCGGCGTTACCGTGGTACACCCTGATTTCAGGTTCTTTCCAGTCAGGGATAAGTGGTCTATACGTGAAGTTCAGCCTATCCAGGGTCAGTATCACGGCTTCGTAATTTATGTCCACGCCTATTGCGTTCCTCCCGAGAAGCTTGGACTCAACCAGGGTAGTCCCACTACCGCACATCTGGTCCAGCACCCATTCGCCAGGCTTAGTATACCTTAGGAGAAGGTTCCGCACAAGCCTCGGAGACCAGTTACCCCTGTAGTTTCCTTTGTGAGTAGCCCAATCACCTCTCTCAGGGAAGCTCCAGACGGTTGTGGTTTCAAGCGTGAAGTCCCTGGGCTGATACTCCCTGATCTCGTGCTTCTCACCCACCCTGATCACAGTATCTTCGATGACGACCTCTTTGTGAGTCTTAACGTACTCAAGATACTCCTCAAACGTAACCAGACGCATTCGCATCAAGCATCCAGTACCCACTATGGAATTCTCTGATAGAGATTATAAGACCCTTAGGTGCTAAAGACAGTTTGTGAGTTTTACTCTAGAAGCAATACTAGCATCGGGCTCCCCCACGTCATAGACTTCAACCTTGAGGAAGCTGTAAGCAGGATGCTAAGCGCGTAGTTGCTTGGATTAATAAGTAGCCTTATGGGAAAGGATTAAGCATGATAAGAAGCTTGTCCTACGTAAGCTTATTCAGTACGCTAAGGTTGACTGTTGCAATAAAGATTCCGCCTTTCGCTAGAGGGTTCGCAACTGTTTTAGTGTGTTAGGTTTATAAGGGTTTTGTAGGATTTTTTCATGATGATGAGAGATACTTCAAGCCACCTGAAGATGGAACTAGATGTGAGCCCCGTGCCGTTGGGCTCGAAGGGTGCTCATGACCCCCGCGTAGAGTAGCTAGTAGCCACAGTGAATCGCGGGGTAAAGGCACAACCCGTCCTAGAAAAACCTAGGACGGAAAACGGAAGTAAGGGATGCTGTGCGGTCAGCCTTGACGAAATATACGAAGAGTTCTGGGAGAGCTGGAAATTAAGGAACAGGAAAGAGTTCGAAGCATACGAAACGAAAGGAAATTCATGAGGATGCTGAAGATGACGAGTATGAAAAGTGAGAAGATGGAATTTACTGAAATAAAGTCCTGCGTGATCTGCTCAAGCCCTGATTTTTCCATGCCTAAACTCTTCTCCCACTTATTCCTTTACTACTAAATACGCGTCCTTCGCAGACTAGCTTCTTTCTCCTCAGACCTCTGCCGCTCTTTAAGGCAATAGCTTCGCTAAGCCTGCGACACCAAGCGTTGTCAGCGCCTCAATCCTAGTCTATGCTTCTCCTAAACCTCCGCAAAGAGGTGTTCTTAAATGGTTAGACGACTATTCGCCTTACATCTGGGTTACCTGTTCCGCTTTAACCACGGTGGTCAGGTGTATTACTGCAGACCTAAGGAGTTTTTCGCTGGTGCGACTGTAACATATTCATTGTCTACTCCTTTGCTTTATGTCAAAGGATCCAGCACGGGTCCGATGCCCCTAGTTCTGGAGCTCTACACAAAGCTTCTCCTTAAGACCTTAATAACCTCAAGGTCGCCGAGATTTTTTACTGCTACGTTCGTAGGATATAGTTAGGGTTGCCCCCTTGAGTAAGCGATATGTGGCTTTACTTGAGGTCTGCCTAGTTTCTCTGATTCTAGTTTTTGTTGCGTGGCTTCACGAAGCTTATTTAGCCTACTTAAGTGGTATATTCCTTGGTTTTAGCTTTAAGACATTCATGATGCTAGTAACCCTACTCACTGTAATCTTACCCAGGAGAAGTTTTAGGATCTACGGCTTCCTACCTGAAAGCCCGCACTTCACGTTGAAGTGGAGCTTAGTGTTTATAGCGGTTTTTATCATACCTACTGCGGTTTCGATTATTATGTCAGCAACTCTGGGCATAGCTAAGCCTGCTAGGCTCTCACTACTCAGCGTAATTCTAAATGTGATCTTCTACATGGTTTTCGTCGGGCTTGTTGAGGAGGCTTACTTTAGGGGCTATGTGCAGTCTAGACTCAACGAAGTCTTCGAGAAGCGCTGGCGTAGGCTCGTCTTTAAGACCTGGAGAGTTGATTACGGAGTGAGCTTACTTCTAACCTCCGTAATCTTCGCTCTAATACACATAGTCAACTACTGGAACCCGATTACATCAAGATGGGAGCCTGTCTGGTGGATGCCTATACACATCCTAGGAGGCTTCGCCTTCGGATGCCTAGCCGGGGCTATAAGGGAGGCCTCAGACATCTATGTTTCGGCTTCACTACACGGAGGCATAATGACCTCCTACACATTCCTATCCATTTATACAAACGAACTGACCCTAAACATTACCCTATTCACCAGCTGGTTTATCTTCTTCCGCCTTCTGACCACCTTCTTCAATGAATCCGAGAACCTAAAGCTTCAAGCCGTTGGACTGCAAACAGCGAACAACAGTGTAGAGCCACTTAGTGAATCTAGACTGCTTTAGGTTTCAACATAGATTAATACTATGTAGCGATTTCATTAGTTGTTACTACATTAACGTATTTTCTTGCAACATCCA
>Ga0209080_1000300_pt1 | contig 36121 bp, 36 predicted proteins | sample JNZ110809AmetaG_FD_184123 | JGI IMG/M metagenome (GOLD analysis project Ga0209080, IMG submission 184123) | Hot spring microbial communities from Jinze hot spring, China to study Microbial Dark Matter (Phase II) - JNZ 110809A (SPAdes) (version 3) ...
CCCATATTCAACCATATTCAGTCTCCGTCTTAAAGAATTGCCGCCGCCCATAATACTTTATTAATGACTCCCTATAAGTGAATCAATTAACTATTGTTTTTCTCCCGCCCATTTCAATCAGCTTCCTTTTTTCCAATATATAGGTCTCGGTTGAAAAATGATCCATCGATGCCTTCAGGATCCCTCTTTAGCCATCCTCCACTACACGCCTCTAAAACCCTTCGCCCCCTCAATTATATTAACGTTAATTTTAAATTAAAAGACCCACTTAAAATATTCGTTTAAGGTGATGTAGTATGGTTGATGTCGAAGGATACGAGGTCCGTGAAGGTCTTTATTACTCTAAGGATTGGATGTGGGTTAAGATCGAGGATGGTAGAGCCAGGATTGGTGTAACCGATTACGCTCAAAAGCAGATGCGCGAGATAGTGTTTGCTGAGCTGCCGAGCGTTGGGGCAAGTGTTAGGCGCGGGGAGCCTTTTGGAACGCTTGAATCCGTTAAAGCGGTATCAGACCTGGTCTCCCCGTTAAGTGGGAGAGTCGCCGAGGTGAATGATAGGGTGAGCGAGCGACCCGAGCTGATCAATGAGGACCCGTATGGTGAGGGTTGGCTGATAGTTGTTGAGCCAACAGACCTCGAGGAGGACATTAAAGCCCTAATGACCTTTGAGCAGGCTGTTGAATGGTATAGAGAGATCGCTAAGAAGAGTTGAAGGCAAAATGGCTAGGAGAATAATTATTATCGGGGCTCACGCAGCTGGATGCGATGCCGCCGCAGCCGCCAGGCTCACCGATAGAGAGGCGGAGATAATTCTGCTCACAAACGAGCGTTACGCTGGTTACTCTCGATGCGGGCTGCCGTTCGTTATAGGCGGACACATCAAGAGCTTCCAAGACCTAATCGTTTTCCCCCAATCCTACTTTAAAATGAATAGGTTGGATTTGAGGCTTGAATCCAACGTAACGAACATTGATACTAGCGCTAAAACGGTTGAAGTCCAGTATAAGGATGGGCGCGTGGAAAAACTTCAATACGATAGCTTAATAATCGCTACCGGCGCAAGGCCAGCTATGCCGCCGATTAAGGGTAGGGAGAAGCAGGGCGTCTATGTGCTGAGGACCATTGATGATGGGGAGAGGATTGATCAGGCGGTTAGGGAGGCTGAGTCGGCTGTTGTTATCGGAGCCGGCTTAATTGGCTTAGAGCTGGGCGTAGCGTTCGTTGAGCGCGGGTTGAAGACGACCGTCGTGGAGCTTCTGCCCCAGATTCTCCCAGCCATGCTCGATAAGGATGTGGCTGACTTCGTTCAGAGGGAGCTGGAGAAGAACGGTTTAAGGATAGTTACCGGGAAGTCTGTTGAGGAGATATTGGGCAGCGATAGGGTTACCGGTGTGGCTGTGGCTGGGGAACAGATTCAGGCCGACATAGTTGTGGTGGCGACTGGTGTTAGGGGTAACGTTGAGCTGGCGCAGAAGGCTGGCGTGGAGCTCGGGGAAACGAAGCTGATTAAGGTTAACATGCGCATGGAGACGAACATTAAAGATGTTTATGCGTGCGGGGACTGCGCTGAATCAATAAACCTCATCACTAAGCGCCCGGTCATATGCCAGCTTGGGACAACAGCCGTCCGGCAGGCGAGGGTTGCCGGGATAAACGCCGCCGGAGGATACGCCGTGTTCCCAGGCGTTTTAGGCGCAGCCGTCACAAAGCTCTTTGATCTGGAGGTTGGCGCCGTAGGTTTAACCGAGGCTTTCGCCAAGAGAGTTGGCATAGAGACCGTCTCCATGACGCTCAGCGGAAAGACGAGGGCATCGTATTATCCGGGAGCCATGCCTTTGAGGATAAAGCTCATCGCTGAGAAGGAGACGGAGAAGATAGTTGGCGCCCAGATAGTTGGCGGGGAAGGCGTGGCTCAGAGGATAAACGCCTTATCCTTCGCGATACTTAAGGAGATGAGCGTTAAGGAGCTTGCGAAGGCTGAAACGTGCTATGCGCCGCCCCTCTCTGAGACATGGGATCCAATAATATTGACGGCGCAAGCCCTGCTAAGAAGAATAAAGTAGTCTTCCTCCTCCTTTTTTATTGCTTTAGGCATTTTTAGATGAAGTCTGAGAGGGATCTCTGCCTAACGCTCTCCATTCTCTTCTTTTGCGCATCGCTCTCCGCCTCGGTGTCTCCCTCGGTCTCCCTAGCCACGCCCAAGCCCTTCTCCGGGAAGATTATTATCTGCCCGTAGACACCATCGTATCCCGGGATAACTTTAACCCTCCCTTCCCGGACCCTCACTATGGCTTCGGCTATCAGCGGGCTCACTACTTTCGCCATGTCGTCGAAGCCGGCTTCCATGAGAACATTGTACTCGCAGCCGAACCTCGCTATTAAAGCGTTATATATGCTCCAAACCCTCTGGGAGCTCGGGGAGCCTGCGCCTATAACCGCGGATATAACCTCCGATAAGGGGAGTAGATGTATGTATCCCGGCGAGTTAGGCGGCCTAAAACCATAGGGTCTATCGGCTAGCTCCTCGACGCGCTGCTCAACCCCTTTCGTAAGCCTCTTATGGCATACCGGACACTTGTTTCCGAGCTTTATCGCCTCTTCGGGTGGGAGGGATACGCCGCACGCCCTATGCCCGCTCCAATGGTATTTACCGTAAGCGGGATCCGTTTCAATCGTAAGCTTAAGAGTGTTCGCATCCTTCCTCCTAATGGATTCCACTATATCCCAGTACGTTAAGTGTTTGACCTCGAAGAGGTTTGCCTCACGCCCGATTCTCCAGGGCCAGCTGGAGTGCGAGTCGCTGTTAGATAGGAGCGTGAACCTGTCTAGGGAGCTTAGGCGCCAGTTCATTGGCGGGTTGGATGAGAGCCCCGTCTCTAAAGCATATATGTGCTTCACCATATCCTGGTAGCAGTCCTCCATCCTATCGAAGCCGCTGAACGCCCCGAAGACGCTGAACCAGGGCGTCCATGCGTGCGCCGGGAAGATCAGGTTTTCGCCTGAGACCTCAATAACCTCCTCCACGAGCTGGGCTGCGGACATATTTAACGTCGGCCTGCCGTCAGACTCTAGGTCGCCGTACTTGGATAAGCGATCATTTATCTGCTCAGCGGTCTCTATGCTCGGCGTTAAAATCACGTGGTGAACCTTTTTATTCTCGCCGTTAAACGTGAAGACCGTTGAGACCTCGCCCGTGATCATAAACCATACTTTGGATTCCTGCATGCCTATGGGCTTATATAAGCCTACTCCATAGGCGTCCCTAAGGTTCTCTTTAAGCTCGCGGAGCCATTTCGGATGCGTGAAGTCCCCTGTCCCAACGAGCGTTAAACCCTTGATCTGCGAGAAGCGGACTATCTCGGGAATGCTCATGTTTGAGCTTGTGGCGCGACTATACTTGCTATGTATATGTAAGTCAGCTATGACCTTCATTTTTCAGATAACCTTCATATTGTTTATGTACGCTCCCGCTATTTACGTTTTCGGGGAAACCCGAAATATATAAAAGTGAGCCGACGTTAAAAATTGGTTTCGTTAATGACTCGAGATAAGGCGGAATGAGCCTCCTCAAACGCTACCCGAAGGCATATTTCGAGATCCTGGCGTCCTCTTTCATGCTTATGATAAACATGAGCTTAGTTTCAGCCTTCCTCCCCATATTTGCCTACGAGCTCGATCCTTCAGGCGTTATGGTTGGCTTAGTCTCCTCGGTCTGGTTTTTCTCCAGGGTTTTTTTGGAGATCCCGTCGGGAGTTTTATCCGACATTGTGGGTAGGCGCTTCCTTCTAGTACTGGGTTTAGCCGCATCCACCATTGGGGCAACGCTTTGCTCGTTAGCCAACAATATATATGTTTTAATAGCTGGGAGAGCCCTATGGGGTTTAGGAACAGGACTATTCTTCATGAACAGCTCAGCCATAATATTCGACATATTCCATTCGGGCAGAGGCACCGCCCTAGGAACCTTCCAGTCAATAGAGTTCATAGGAAGCTTCATTGGGGCGCCGATAGGAAGCTTCATGGCAAGCATGATGGGTTACAGGAAGGTTTTTATGGTGTCCGCCATGTTAGGCGCCACATCGCTTATTATAGCCTACCTCTCCGGAGAACTACGGCGGGTGGATGCTAGGTGCGCTAAGGGATTTAGGGGCGGGGGAAACCTACTTTCCCTCAGAAAGGTTCTCCCAGGGTTGAGGAATATTAGGCTGACATCCGTCTACATAGGTTCCTTCTCAAGAATGTTTGTTTGGACGGGTATATCCGGCACCGTTTTCCCGCTCTTCTTGAATCTTCGTTCAAACATACCTGTTGAGATTATAGGCATAATAACCAGCGTGAGAACGCTCGGCATAATAGTTTCAACAGCCGTATCGGGTAGACTCTCAGACAAGTTGGGGAGGAAACCGGTGATTGCCGCCGGAATGCTAACTGAGGCTTTAAGCCTATACGCCTACATTCATGCTCCAGCTTCAAGCCTCATAATATCCACAATATCCTTTGTGGAGGGGGTTGGGCGCGGCATGGTTCTAACATCATTAATGGCTCTCCTATCTGATCTAGCTCCGCAATCCCTTAGGGGAAGCGCCATAGGAGTATACCGGACATTCATGGATGCCGGAGGCTTAACAGGGCCAATATTCGCCATGATGGTTTACGAGGCTTTCGGGCCGACGGCGCCCTTCCTCTCAGCCGCCGTGGTGGTGCTTGTAACCTCAGCTCTGATCATGGCTGCTTGAACGATTAGCTAAACGTTGATGTTCTCCGGCACAGTAAATGATAGGTGAGCATTTAAGATAAGAGCCAGCCTTATATGGCGATAATATTCTGGAAATGCTTTGAATGATAGATTACTTAATATGCTTAGCGGAACCCTCTCTTTATTTGGAGTGGGGGATGGGTGCAGCCTTAAGTATGTTTGAAGATTGGATTGAGAAAAATATGGCTAAGATAAGCCTTTATTTCAGGGGTAAGGGGGCGAATAACCTGAAGCTCAAGTGCCCACTGTGCGGTAAGCCTCTACATAGGCGCGGCTTTGTCGGAAAGTTTGAGTGCAAGAATCCGAAATGTAAGCTTATATGCGTTGAGCTTAAGAGCGGGGAAGTGAAGTTTCACGTAGAGCCCGTAATAAACGTAAAGTATGACGTTAATCATTTTCTCCGAATTGAAATATAGGGTATTAATTGGAGGAGCTCTCGCCACCAGTATAAATAAGCCCCATCCTCTTCAAGGAGCATATCAGTCCGCAGTGTTTTAAGGCAGCCATACCCAAATTGTTAGCCTTTAGCCTCCTCGTTTTCAGAGCCCTTTGGAGCTGCCGGCAGCCTAACTCTATACATTTGCATACCGTGCGCGGCTATCTTTGAGGCGACGTAGCCGAGAACAAACATTAGCAGTACTGGGATGAGGTAGGCTACTACACGCGCCACCAATGTCGTCAGGCCGTCACCGGCATCTGAAGCCGGAATCAGCTCAGCGAAAGCCGCCAACCTTTCCGGGTATAGCAGTAAAATTATGCCGCTGTAAAAAGTGAAGGCTAGTAAAGCTACCCCGATAAAGAACACTATTATGCCGGCGACCGGCCCTATCCTGCTGGAGGAGTCAGGTTTACTCAATTGATCCACCATCCGGCGTGTGAGCTGTCCACTTTAATTAAAGTTAAAGTGACGTTACATCTTATAAGGCTTATTAATGACACCGCTAAAATAGTCGCCTTCAACGTTCAGAAGCTGGCGAGGAAGCTTGGAAGAGCAGTTATAGCTGCAACAACCCATACGGACTTATTTGATGATTTAAACCCAAGCGTCCATATTCACAAGAGGTTTGGGAAAGAGGTAACAGTTAAATATTACCCGAATGAGCCAGCTAAAGAATGCAGCCTGTCAAAGAGATGCGAATAGAAGAGGGAACAACCGAAGACTGGAAGAAATTAGCACATTTCCACTACAGAAGCCACAGATTAACAGCGCCGAGAAAAATCTTTAGACTTGTGCGGCGTGATGAGTTATGCAGCGTAGTAGTTTATAGCTATCCGCCAGCAACATGCTTTGGTCGCAACCTTGTTCTGCCAAAAATGGGTCAAAGAGAGTTGAATGAGAAGCTTAGCACAATAAGCCGCGTAGTAATACACCCGAAATACCGGAGCGTATGTCTCGGGCAAAAACTCGTTAGAGAAACTCTTCCTCTTGTTGGAACGCAATACGTTGAAATGGTTGCCGTGATGGCAAAAATAATCCATTCGCAGAGAAAGCCGGTATGAAAAAGATTCTTGAAAGCAAGCCAAAAACAGGTCTAATCAAAATTATAAGCAGGAAATCAAATCTATCAATACCAAGAAGATTACGCGCTTAATTAAGACCTGCAGCATTTTAGCGCAGCCAAAAGTTTACCTCTTCTGGCAGAGATCTCAACTCTAATCTTTTTTTCTCATTAGGAGAATTTTCTCCCAGTCTATCTTGAGCATTGCGATGATTATTAACACTAAAAGAATAGATGTTGCCAACATCGTTAATAGAGAGTTTTCCTCCCCGCCGAAAACCATCTCTATGAGAGTTATTGAGAACCGTCCGCCTAAAGCCAGTATAAAGCTCATCAATATTTTTCCAGCTATGCATGGTATAAAAGCCCTAATGAAGTTATACCGCATAATTCCAAGAGGTATAAAGAGTAGGTCGTCTGGAAGCGGCGTTAAGGCGAAGAGAAAGATTGCTAAAGGACCATATCGGTTAAAGATTTTTAGCATATATTCCATCTTCTTCTTTCTCTCATCACTTATAACCGCCCTACCAAGGTAACCTACAACATAGCCTGAAAACTCGCCTAAAGCCGCCCCAGTGCCAGCGGAAAGCGCCAATAGAGCTGGATCTAACCACTTGCCCAGCATGAATATTATTACCGTGTAAGGTATCGGGATAACGATGGACAGCGTTCCTATAAAACATACAACAAATACTCCCAGATAACCATACTGTAACGCAATATCCCTTAGCCAAACATTAACTTGGTCGGAGGACAATAAATCCTGTAAAGCGTTAATCAAGTCTAACATTTAAACGCCAACTAACGGATCAGCATCAGCTACTAGTATTACTACGATGCTTAAAAACGTTTTTAACGAGCTTCAGAAATTTTAAATTCTCCAAACACAGATATATTTTTGGACAGGTTAAAAATGCAGCGACAGAAAAGCTTAGATGAATTCTGCCGAGCGTATAAAACTGAAAAACAAGAAGCCAATAATGAAATAGCGTTAAATTTAGATGAGGAAGAATATGAGGGGGAAATTGTTCAAGAGCTGCCGGAGCATGCCGGTGAAGAGAGATTCGCTCCGAAAAATCTATCGCCCTCATACCTAGTTTCAGCCGGCTACGATGGTTCTAGGAAAGTTGCTTACTTAAAACTATATGAGCCGATTTCTCAGCGAATATATTTATGGTACGATAACACTGGTCATAAACCCTACCTGTTAACTAACATCCCGGTTGAAGAGCTTGAGAAACTTGAAAGGATAATTAGTCATCCAGGCTTCGATCACCTAGAAGTAGTTGAAAAATATGACGCCATACATGACCGGAAAATCACGGTGACAAAAGTTGTCGCCAAAGACCCCCTAGCGATCGGCGGCAGACCAAAAGGCTGCATAAGAGAGATAATCCCGGAGGATTACGCAATCATATTTGGCAAATCAAGAGAGGTTAAGGTTTGGGAGGCTACGATCAAATACTACCAATGCTACATTTATGATAGGAGTCTTCAGCCAGGAATGCTTTACAAAATTGAAAACGGTGAACTGCACCCATACAGGCATGAGGAGAACGAGGAGAACGTTAAGAAGATAGCTGAAAGTTTGTTAAGGGAGGAAGAAGGCGACCTCATACCGTATATGGAGGATTGGGCTAGACTCCTTGAGTATCCTGCCCCAAAGATGCGACGCGTCGCCCTTGACATAGAGGTTTATTCGCCTATTGCGACGCGTGTTCCAGATCCGGAAGAAGCATCTCAGCCAGTGATCTGCGCTTCACTGGTTGATTCAGATGGAAGAAAGAGGGTTTTACTTCTTAAACGCCCTGGTATTGAAGAAGGTGACTTGAACTCCATAAATGGCGCTTCAATAGAATTCTATTCTTCAGAGAGAGACTTGATACGTTCGATCTTTAACGCGTTAAACGATTATCCGTTTGTTATAACTTTTAATGGGGATGACTTCGACTTAAACTACCTTTATCACAGAGCAAAGAATTTAGGGTTCTCAAGAAGTGATGTCCCAATAGATAGAGGTCAGAGGATCTGCCTGCTCAAGTATGGCGTCCATATAGATCTCTACAGATTCTTCCTTAACAGGTCGATTCAAGTATACGCTTTTGGGCAGAAATATCGCAATGTAACTTTAGACGAGATTGCACGGGCACTGCTAGGTAAATCTAAAATTGAGTTAACGAAGCCGCTCTCCGAGCTATCTTACGGTGAGCTCGCAAGATATTGTCTCAATGACGCTGAGATAACCCTAGAGCTTACATCCTACAATGATGATCTTGTCATGAAGCTTCTGATGGCATTAACCAGGATAAGCAGGATGCCCATGGAAGACGTGAGCAGGCAGGGTGTTTCAAAGTGGATTCGCAGCTTCATATACTATGAGCATCGCAGAAGAAACGTCCTCATCCCAAACAGCGATGATATAATTAGCGCCAAAGGGACGACTGTGACTAAAGCCATCATTAAGGGTAAGAAGTATATGGGTGCCATAGTCGTTAAACCAACCCCCGGAGTACACTTCAACGTAGCTGTGATGGACTTTCAAAGCCTATACCCATCCATAATTAAAGTTTACAATTTAGGCTATCAAACCGTTAGGTGCCCTCATGAAGAGTGCAGAACTAATATTGTTCCTGAAACACCCCATTGGATATGTAGAAAGCATAGAGCCCTTGAGAGCGCGCTTATAGGTTCGCTGAGAGATTTAAGGGTTAAATGGTATAAGCCTAAAGCCAAAGATAAATCCCTCCCAAGCGAGCAGCGGAACTGGTACAATGTGATACAGAGCGCACTAAAAGTTATTTTGAACGCTTCTTACGGTGTTTTCGGAGCCGAAATATTCGATCTTTATTGCCCACCAGCAGCTGAGGCGACAGCAGCGATAGGAAGAAGCATAATTACACAGACAATAAATAAGGCTCGCGAATTAGGGATCGAAGTAATATACGGTGACACCGATAGCCTCTTCCTTAAGAACCCGACTTCTGAGCAAGTTAAAACGCTGTCTGAGTGGGCTGAGAAGGCTCTGGGAATGGAGCTAGACGTCGACAAATATTATCGATACGCAGTTTTAAGCTCTAGGAAAAAGAATTATTTAGGGGTTTTAGAGGATGGAAGCGTGGATGTTAAGGGGCTTACTGGAAAGAAGCGCCATATACCATTATTCATAAAAAGATACTTTGACAAGATTGAAGACATATTGAGCCACGTTAAGACGCCGGCTGAATTCGACGTGGCGAAAAGGGAGATCGAGAAGACTATACGTGAATGCTATATGAAGCTTAAGAACCGCGAGTGGGAGGATATAAACGATTTAGCCTTCGAAGTTGTTCTGGGGAAAGTGCCGGAAGCATACGATAAAACAACACCTCAGCATGTGAAAGCCGCTCTCATACTGATGGCTAAAGGTGTCGAGATAAAGGCGGGAGACACGATAAGATTTGTGAAGGTCATTAAGGAACCCTTCGTCAAACCAGTACAGCTAGCAACATCAAAGGAGATAGATGTCGACAAGTATGTAAGCTACTTAAGGTCAACGTTCGACCAAATTCTAGACGCATTAAACTTAGAGTTCGACGAGATAATAGGGTTAACGAGGCTCGAACAGTTCATGTAATGAGGGATAAATCTAGAACACGTTTCGAAGTTTTGCCTCAAAATTATGGAAGGTTCTTCTAGCTGGAGAACTACTTAAATTAGCAGTGTTTTCAGCCCATTTACTTTTTAGATTAATTCCTTTAAAGTCTCACGGTGTTTAACGTCTTCTCCAAATATAGAAAATATTTACTTCGATAAACTCTGAAGCCCAACGTAATTATGCGCGAATCTTTCGGAGATACATTAGATTATTAATAAATATTAATAGTGCTGCCAGCTTAAGGATCTTTAAATTTCCTCTAATGGAAGGGGGTTGTTGTGGCGGAGCCCATAGGGAGAAGATCTATAAGGAAGACTTTGGAGAGCTTGAAGACTTATGTAAACCTTAAATCCGACCTCTTTAAAGTTGAGGAGAAATGCTTCTACAAGATGCTTGAGGAGATTAAGAAGGAGATGGATGAGGAGGATAAGAGTAGAAAAGAGGTAGATTTCATAAGCACGGTTCTAGACTACAGTAATAGCGTAAGCGACTTAATAAGGGCCCTGCTGCTATATATTGAGGCTCTCGAATCCTACATCTCTGAGCTTGATGAAACATTTGATAGCTTGCTGGAGGACGCGAAGAAAACGGCCGAACAGCAGATGCAGGAGATAAAGCGCGATAAGCCACCTTTTTACGGCTAACCATTGTAATTCCGCGAAAACCACGTTATATTATAAAAATCATTATTTTTATTCCCTTAAAGCTTAAATCATTAGGAGAGTAAGTTGGCTAGGCGTGGGGAAGAGAAGTATGTTAAAGCATAGTAAGGTTAGGACCCCGATAATAATTGTGAACTTTAAGACTTACGCTGAAGCCACCGGTGAAAAAGCCGTTAAACTATCTGAGACGGCTGAGAAGGTTAGCATTGAGACGGGTGTATGTATAGCTGTGGCTCCACAGTTTGTAGATATACCTATAGTTGCGAGAAGAGTTAGCATACCAGTCTTCTCCCAACACATAGATCCGATAGGTTACGGGAGCTTTACCGGTCACGTTCTCCCGGAATCGGTGAAAGAGGCGGGCGCTGTTGGGACATTAATCAACCACTCTGAGAGGAGACTTAAATTAGCCGACATAGATGCCGCTATAACGAGGGCTCGTGAGGTCGGTTTAATCTCTGTTGTCTGCAGCAACAATACTCCTGTAAGCGCTTCAGCTGCGGCCCTAAAACCAGATATGATCGCCGTGGAGCCGCCTGAGCTCATAGGTACAGGCATACCGGTTTCAAAGGCTAGACCAGAAGTTGTTACAAGCACCGTTGAGGCTGTAAAGAGAATCAGTCCTGAAGTGATAGTTCTATGTGGAGCTGGGATAACTAACGGGGATGACGTCGCCGCGGCGATAAGGCTTGGAACCGAGGGTATTCTTGTGGCTAGCGGCGTAGTGAAGGCTAAAGATCCATACAAGGTTATGGTTGATTTTGCGGAGGCTGTACTTAGAGCTCAGCGCTAAAACTCGATAGATTAGAAAGATGTGTGGGTGGGGCGGGCTTATTGAAGGTTGGTGTAGACTGCGCGCTATGCTTATTTCAGAGAGGTTACTTTGAGATCCTTGAGGCAACGGAAGATCAAGAGTTGAGGTTTAGGGCGCTAGCTCAAATATTTGACATGCTTGCCAAAAATTTTCATTGGGAGGCTACGCCAGCTGTTCTGGGCACGTTGCGTGAGAGGATAATTAAGCGTGTTACAGGAAACCCGGATCCATTCGCAGAGAAGAAGAGGATGTGTAACATGGAGGCGATGAAGATTTTTCCAGTAGCTGAGAAAATAGTTTCTGAGGGGAAGTCTGAGGGGATGAGGTTTAGGAGAGCTTGCCTATGTGCTATTGTGGGAAACGTTATAGAGTTCAATATTCCAGGGCACATTTTCAACTTCAACGATCTACGTGAGCTCATACTTGAAGCCGAGAAGAGCCTGGCGATAGACGATGTATCAGAAGCCTTTGAAGCTGCTAAAAGATCTAAGCTAACCGTCTATTTAGCTGATAACGCTGGAGAAATAGTTTTTGACATGGTGCTCATTAAGGAGCTTAAGAGACTCGGCAATAAAGTTGTTGTCGCCGTCAAAAGTGAAGCCGTCTCAAACGACGCGACGATGGAGGATGCCTTCCAGGTCGGTTTAGATAAGGTCGCTGATGTGGTGATCACTACTGGGAGCGATATGATGGGGCTTGTATTATCGGAGTGCAGCCGAGAGTTTCTAGAAGTGTATGGCTCCGCGGATCTCGTGGTTGCGAAGGGCATGGGGAACGCTGAAACGATAACTGAAATGGATTTAAGTAAGCCGCATCTACTGCTCCTAAGAACAAAATGCGTTAACGTAGCCAGATATTTTGGCGTTGAAAGAGATAAAAACGTAGCTAAACTCCTGTATCCAAAAAATAGATGAATGCGTGAAGAATAATGCTGACGAAGCTTAAACGTAAGGTTCAGGAGATAGTTTCAGCGGAAGCCAGATTAATACATAAAGCCGGGCTGAAACCGAATATCGTAAGCGCTATGGGTGCGATCCTAGGATTGCTCTCAGGCATAGCCTATTGGGCTGCTGGAGTATCATTACCTGATTTAAACGCCTACAGAATCCATTTATCTACAGCAACTGTTCTCTTAATGCTCTCAGGCTTCTCTGACGCATTAGACGGGGCGCTGGCTAGGATTTACGGTGAAGCAACCGTGATGGGCGGATTCCTAGATTCGCTGCTTGACAGATATGTGGACTCAGCGGTTCTATGCGGCTTAATTTTAGGCGGCTTATGTGATAATTTTTGGGGTTTTATAGCCCTTGTAGGCTCGTTATTGACGAGCTATGTTAGGGCTAGATCTGAAGCGGCTGATGTCCCTATGGAGACCGTGGGTGTTATGGAGAGAGCTGAGAGAATAATTGTAATTATTGCGGCGAGCATAGTGAGCGTCATCCTAGCTGAAACAATAGCTCTGAAGTTTAGCATAATGTTTTTAGCCGTAGCCTCTAATCTCACGGTTATTCAGAGAACCCTCTACTTCCGGAGAAGAGTTCGCCAAAAACGATAGATTCTAAGCCTGCTGGTGATCGCTTATGGTTTAAGGGGCATCTTTATCTTCCGCTCTTCCCTTGCCCTCACCTTAACTAAACCTCTGTAGACAGCGCATGAGATACAGTAGTACAATGTCTCGGTTCTGCTAGATATATACGCGCCCTTCTGCCTAAGCTCCTTAGCTAAAACAGGATCAACAAGCGAGATGCGCCTCGTAATCTTCTTGGCTTTGTCCCGCGGAACGAGCTCGCCGCATCCACTACAGTGAACAAGGTCGCCCCTACCCTTCTGACCCTTCGAACGACCCCTATTCTTACGCTTATAAGGCATAAACCAGCATCCCTTTCTATTTACAAACACCTTTTTCTTAGGGATAGAAATGTAAAATATCTTATTATACCTTACGCTTTTTACAGCATCCAGAACCTTTACTCAAATCCTAGTAAATGGACTAAAACGCCTTATATGGTGCAATATTGCTTATACCTGGAAAGGTTTATATATAGATGTGGAAATTAGATAAATTTCGTAAAAATGCTGAATTTTAGAGAGGAAACATGATCTGGAGGTGAGCAATTATGTCAGCCCAGCTTCCAAGGCTCTTGGTATTTCTCGTGATAGGGATAGTGATAGGTGCAGCGGCATCCTATGCCTACGTAAACTCAACAGTCGGTCCAACTATAAATGAGCTTAACAGCAGGATTGCGAGTTTGCAGGAGCAAGTAAACCTGTTAAATCAGACCGTGGAATATAAAATAGGGGTCACATTACCATTAACTGGTCAGCTTCAAGACGTGGGGCAGCAATGGAAGACGGTTGTAGACATCGCTTTCGAAGACTTAAACAAGGAGATGCAGAGATATAAGATCAGAGCTAAGTTTACACCAGTAATCTTAGATGACAAAACGACTGATACCCAAGCATTAACAAATATACAGACATTCCATCAAGCTGGGATAAAGGTAGTGATTGGGCCGGCAGCTAGCTTTCAAGTGAAGGCTGTGAGTAGATATGTTAACGATAACAAGATAGTTATAGTGTCGCCATCTTCAACAGCCCCCACGTTAGCTATCCCAGGCGACTTTATTTATAGGACCGTTGGATCAGATGCTGGTCAAGCAAAGGCTTTAGCAGCCCTAGTGAAGTCTCAGGGAATAAGCAAAGTTATAGTTTTTCATAGGAATGATGAGTACGGTGTAGCCTTTGAGGAGTTCTTCGAGAAGGAATTTAAAGCTTTAGGCGGCACGTCGATAGGAATCTCATATGACACAACTTTAGAGGACTATGCCAGCGAGGTAGCACAGTTAAGCGCGAGGGCAAAACGGGAGGGGGTTGAGGGTATCGTTATAATAACGTTTGATACTGATGGTGTTAACATACTGAGCCATGCTAGCAAAGATCCGTATCTAGCAACGCTTAAATGGTTCTCTAGCGAGGGAATACATGGAGCCATGGGTCTCCTAGAAGACCCAATAGCATCATTCATCCAGAAGACAAATCTGCTTGGAACAAGACCACTCTTCAAGGAGAATCCATTGCTCCATGAATTTGCAGCTCGATATAAAGCCATAAGAGGTCATGATCCGCCAGTTTTTTCAGCAAACCTTTATGACGCTGTTATACTCGCTGGTTGGGCGATAATTAGGGCAGAGAGATATGATGGTGAAGCAATCAGGAACGCTCTTGTTGAAGTCGCAAAGACTTACTATGGTGTATCAGGCTTAACCATGTTCGATGAGAATGGAGACAAATTGTTCCAAGACTACTCGGTGTGGACTGTTAAACCAGTAAATGGAAAATATGAGTACGCTGACGTAGGGAGTTATTCCGGAGGAACAATAACCCTTGACTAAAGAAAAACGAAAATAAATATAAGATCACCCGTATTATTTTGATTTTTTATGTGTATACTATGTTGCTCGCTGAGGCATGATACCATTGGAGATACCGAGAGAACTGGTAAATACCATATGGTATATGTGCCTGTATAGTCTGATGGCTACTCCATTAACCTTAAGTTACAGGACGAGTAGGGTTTTAAATTTCGCTCATGGCATATATATAACTGTTGGAGCTTATGTTCCAGTCCTCATAAGTAGGGGTTTAAATATAAGTTTATCCCCTGTAATCGCCATACTCGCATCCTTTTCGGTTGGCGCAATCTTAGCTATGGTGAGTCATCTTCTCGTATTCTCACCGCTCATTAGGAGGAGGGCGACGCCAGTCACTTTAATGATAGCTTCTATGGGTTTATGGATCTTTACCAAGTATGCTCTTTACGCCATTATTAGCGTATTACAGAAAGCCTGGATGACTCCATTAACTTACACTAACCCGAACATAGATGTCCCATACTCGATACTTTTCATGGGCGTAGATATAAATGCAAGGTTTATACTAACAATATTGTTAGCAGCGCTAGTCTTAACCTCCCTCGCGTTATTTTTAACGAAGACTAAGACAGGAATGGCTATAAGGGCGATTGCAGACAACCCTGAACTCGCCCAATTAACGGGCATATCAAGGGAGAAAACACTGTTAATTACATGGGCTATTTCGGGGGGAATCGCAGCCTTAGGAGGCTTCGCCTGGTCCATATTTGCCTACGTCTCCCCCGAAACCGGAGACAACCTTATACTCCAAGTCTTCGCATGCTCCGTTATTGGAGGCTTAATTAGCTTACCTATAACGCTCATTGGAGCGGCAATAATTTCATCTACGGAAAATCTACTGATAGTATTCCTCAACCGCTATTTCGGAGTCGAGTTAAGCTTCCGGCCATTCTTATCCTTCCTTATTCTACTCCTAACAATTTTAATTAGACCCCCAGCTGGAGCTGGAGGAGGATTACCCTACAGGTACAGGTTCCCTAGGCACATATTCAGATTCCTGCGCAGGGGGGAGGGAAATGTTTGACCTAGCGAGTTTTCTGATATCTTGGCTCCCAATCTTCAGCATATACGCGATCCTAGCCCTATGCTTAAACATGGAGATTGGATATACTGGCATGGCGAACTTTGGACTTGTAGCTTTTTATGGTATAGGCGCTTTTGTCGCCGGCTATACTTCAATGACGATATTCCTCTCATTTTACGGCTATGATTACCCCATTTACAGCCTAGACGCCATAATAACTATGGGAAAGATCGCTGGGAGAGACCCGTGGCTAAATATATCCGTCTTTATACTTGCGCTTGCGCTCGCCTTCCTAGTGGCGGGTTTAGCAGGATACTTAGTTTCATTCCCAACATTGAGAGTTGGACCAGCCTTCCTAGGAATAACAATACTAAGTTTCGGCGAGATGCTGAGGGTTTTCATGAAACATTTCCAGCCGACAGGTGGATCCTACGGCTTACTTGGGATACCACACCCGTTTGCATGGGTTCCCGACCCCACAACTAAAAATATCCTGTTTGTGATAGTTACATTAGCCATACTGGTTTCAGTCTTCATTTACTTTGAACTCCTAGCTAATTCGCCTTATGGCAGAGTCTTAAAGTCCGTTAGGGAGGATGAGGTTGCATCTTTATGCTTAGGCAAGCCTGTCCCACGCATTAAAGCTGAACTACTCTTCGTCGCATCAGGTGTGAGTGGCGTAGCTGGAGCACTATACGCATTTTATCTTGGCTCAGTTACACCGGACATGTTTGTTACAGCGGTCACATTTGAGGTTTGGAGCATGGTTATACTTGGTGGAAGGGGAAATAACCTTGGGGCAATATTGGGCGCATCTATATTCTCCCTGTTGAACAGAGTCACATCGATCTTAAACTTCATTTTTCTAGATCTACCAATAGATCCGAATTACATAAGATGGATGATTACCGGGGTTCTAATAGTTATAGTGCTAATATATAAGCCTAAAGGAATATTGGCGGAGAAACCTGTAAAGACCGATGCGTGGAGAATGTTTGGGGAGGTCCAAAGGGATTGGGACAGAATCATATCTGTGATTCAGAGAGCTAGCGAATACTTTAAGAGAGCTTTATACTGGCTTATCGGAGGGAAATAAGGATGATGAACCCGATACTAGAGGTTAGAGGCGTGAGTAAAAGGTTTGGTGGTGTAGAGGCTCTTAAAGACGTAAGCCTAAAAGTTAAGAGGGGATCCATAACTGGGCTAATAGGTCCCAACGGAAGCGGTAAGAGCACGCTTTTCAACGTTATAACCGGGTTTTATAAGCCAGACTCCGGCAGCGTTTATTTTGAGGGAAAACGAATAGATGGGTTGAATCCAAACGAAATATATAACATGGGCATAGCGAGGACATTTCAGATTCCAAGACTCTTTGGGTCACTTACAACCTTAGAAAACATGATGTTAAGCCCGAAGGGGCAGAGAGGCGAGAGCCTTCTAAGGGCACCTTTAAGAAAGACATGGATTAATGAGGAGCTGCAGATCGCTGACGAGGTTAAGAATTTGCTGAAGGAGTTCGATATGGATGACCTCTATAAGATGCCTACGTCAAGTCTCTCCGGGGGACACGTTAAGATGGTTGAGACGAGTAAAGGCATACTTGGAAGAGCAAAACTAATACTCTTAGATGAGCCGACAGCGGGCGTGCATTACGCTGTAGGAAGAGGTTTATTCGAATACATATCTTATTTAAGGAAGACATTTAACTTAACATTCTTCATAATTGAGCATAGGATAGACTTATTATTCGACTACGTAGACTACGTGTATGTTCTACATATGGGCAGGCTTCTATCTCAGGGAACCCCGGAGGAGGTTGCCTCCGATCCGAAGGTTATAGAAGCCTATATTGGCGGTGCTTGAAGATGGCGCTCCTTGAATTAAATAATGTTTCATCGGGATATGGAAAAATGATCGTTCTCGAGAAAATAGACATGTATGTTGATAGCGGCGAGATAGTTTCACTGCTAGGACCGAATGGAGCCGGGAAGACAACTCTCCTGAACACTATATTTGGTTTAGCGGATATCTTTGAGGGAGAGATTAAATTTAACGGTGTAAGTATCAAGGGGAAGAGCCCGGATAAGATCGCGGCTATGGGGATAGGTTACTCGCCGCAACAGCAGAATATTTTCCCAAATTTCACGGTTGAAGAAAACCTGCTGCTCGGCGCTTACCTCAGGAGAGATAGAGAGATAAAAAAGGATATGGAGGAAATATTTGAGATTTTTCCGGAGATAGAGAGAAGGAGACATAATTTGGCTAAAACTCTTAGCGGTGGAGAGAGGCAGATGCTCGCGGTTGCTAGAGCACTGATGCTTAAACCCAAGCTCCTATTATGCGATGAGCCGACGGCGGGGTTGGCGCCTAAAGCCGCGAGCCTGCTAGCCAAGAAGATTAAGGAGATAAGGGAGCGTGGGACAACTATAATCATGGTTGAGCAGAACGCGAAAATAGCCCTAAGCATATCTAATAGAGCCTACGTGCTGGCCGGGGGGAGAATCGTAGCCCACGACACCTCAACAAACCTTCTAATGAAAAAGGATTTTGAGCAACTCTACTTTAAGTAAATTCAAAACCTTTTTCAACCCCTATCAACTATCTTCATTTTATGCAGGGAACCCTTGTAAACGCTGTCTCCGTAGTAATCGGCAGTTTAATAGGGATTTTTCTGCGCGGCAGGTTCCCTGAGAGGATTAAGAGTATTGTTTTTCAGGGTATAGGTCTTGCGACTCTTTTTATCGGCTTCCAGATGGCTTTGAAGACCGGTAATCTCATAGTATTGTTTTTTAGCATGCTTATCGGCGCAGTTATAGGCGAGTTTCTTAACATTGAGGGAAGGATTGAGGGGTTCGGAAACCTTGTTAAGTCTAAGTTTAGTTCTGGGGAGGATAAGTTTGTTGAGGGGTTCATAACTGCCTTCCTAATCTTCTGCATGGGTTCCATGACCATTGTCGGTTCGATAGAGGACGGCTTAAATGGGAACCCAAGCATCCTTTACGCTAAGTCTATGCTCGACGGCTTCGCGTCTATATCTCTCGCATCTGTTTTAGGCGTTGGGGTACTCTTCTCAGCCATACCACTACTACTGTATCAGGGCGGAATAACGATGCTTGCATCGCTCTCAAAAGCCTTCTTCACAGAGGCTGTCGTAAACGAGCTCAGCGCCGCGGGGGGCATAATACTGATAGGGCTTGGAATAAATCTCCTCGAGATAAGGAGGATAAGGGTTGCAAACCTGCTGCCATCATTAGTTGTCTCCGCAGCCATAACATATTTAATGCCGCTTTTACAGCTAGTCTAGAAGGATCCAGGATGTTCGACTTAGTAACCATAGGGCATTTCGCAATAGACCTCATAGTGCCGTCGGGCGAGGTTAAGCCGAGGAGGAGGCTTGGGGGCCCGCCAACGTATGTGTCGCTTTCAGCCAGCAAGCTAGGCTTATCGGTTTCAGTCGTGTCGAGGGTTGGAGGAGACTTTCCGGCAAAATATGTTGAGTGGCTTAGGAAGAGGGGTGTAGACTTATCCGGCTTGAAGATATGTGGGGACTCTAAGACCACAAGGTTTCTGATAAAATATTATCCGGATGGAAGCAGAGAGATGTTTCTTAAGGGCAGAGCCCCACCAATATTAGTTGAGGATCTGCCTCAATCGCTAAAGGCTAAAGCGATCCACATATCGCCCATAGCCGGTGAGATCTCAGCGGACCTAATTGTGGTTTCCAGCAACATCGCATCTATAGTGTCGCTTGATCCTCAAGGATTGCTTAGGCATTTCGACAGCGATGGGAGGGTAAGTCTCCGCGGAGTAAACAGCCTGGGCTTTCTCAGCCACGTTAAGATTTTCAAGTCTTCTGAGAGGGAGATAAAGGTTTTAACCAGGGTGGATGACGTTATAAGAGCCTTAAGAAGGGTTAGGGCTCATGGTGTAGAGGTGGCGATAGCCACTATGGGGGATAAGGGCGCATTAATATCGTTCAGCGATAAAATCTTCAGTATGCCAGCCGCCAGACCTAAAGCTATTGTGGATCCGACCGGCGCCGGAGACGCATTCATAGGCGCGTTCCTATCCGAGTATATTGATGGTGAAGATCCGTTGTGGTGCGCCTCCGTTGGAGCTGCGGCAGCCTCATTCCTCATAGAGAAGGTTGGACCTAGAGGGTTTAGGGGTAGGAGAGATGTTTATAGGAGGGCGATGGAAGTTTACGATAAGGCTTTAATCCTCAATAACGGATAATGGAGAATTTATCTTGTGTCGGAGAGGGTCACCTATGGGCAGGGTTTCCAAAGGCACAAAATGTAGCGTTGAGGGATGTGATAAGGAAGCCGTTCGATCCATAGACTGTAAAAGAGCTCAAGCCGCTGGCTTAAAGATTAGGGGTGGGCGGAGGGCATTCCTCTGCAAGGAGCATTATAAAGAGTATAAGAGGGCTTCGAGGAAGGATAAAATTGTTGAAAGGTGGAGGAGGGCGATCCCATAATTTACTGATGCAGAAAATTTATCTTGACAAAAATATATCAATGTATAATTGTTCTGCTAGCTGTGGGGCGTTAATGCTTGAAGATACTCCAGCTCCACTCGAACTTCATAGAGTATCGCCCAGTTGAAAGAGAGATCGCTTCCGCCGAGGACGTTGAGAAGAGGGTTTATCGCCTAGAGGATCTAGTTGTCCTATTCACGTGCGTTGAGAGGAACGATACGATTGAGGTGGCTCATAAAGCCATAGATGAGGTGAGAAAGTTTCTTAGCGATATGAAGGTTAACCGGATACTAATTTACCCATACGCGCACCTTAGCTCCGATCTGGCGGAGCCGCTTGAAGCCCTTAAAATACTTGAAGAGATGAGGGTTTACGCCAGCAGCTTGGGCATAGAGGCTTATAGGGCGCCGTTCGGATGGTGTAAAGAGTTCTCCATATCGGTTAAGGGGCATCCCCTCGCGGAGCAGTTTAAATCAATATCCCCAGGTGTGAGAGAAGCCGAAAAGGAGATCGTGTCTAAAGCCCTTGAGGCTGAGGAGAAAATAGTATCCCATTGGTTCATCATTAAGCCGGATGGAAGCATGATTCCGGTTGAAGAGTTCGATTTCTCTGGACATGAGAACTTAAGGAAGTTTGCCACGTATGAAATATCTAAGTCTAGGGCTGTTCAGCAAACCCCGCCCCATGTAACTCTAATGAAAAAGCTCGAGCTCGCGGACTATGAGGATGCAAGTGACCCCGGAAACTTTAGATGGTACCCTAAGGGCAGCTTGGTTAAGTCGCTTATAGAGGAGTTTGTGACGGAGAAGGTTATTGCCTACGGCGCCCTGAAGGTTGAAACCCCAATAATGTACGATATAAAGCATCCGGCGTTGGCGAGCTACTTGCATAGGTTTCCAGCCCGCCAATACATCGTCAAGTCTGAGGATAAGGAGCTTTTTCTACGTTTCAGCGCGTGTTTCGGACAGTTCCTAATGCTCCACGATGCGCAGATCTCGTATAGGCAGCTGCCGCTCAAAATATATGAGCTGACACATTACAGTTTCCGGAGGGAGAAGAGCGGTGAGCTCGCCGGGTTAAGGAGGCTTAGGGCTTTCACTATGCCTGACTGCCACGCGTTATGCGCGGACATGGAGCAGGCTAAGGAGGAAGCCATTAAAAGGTTTAAGTTAAGTATGGAGACTCTTGAGGGCATAGGGTTAACTAGAGAAGACTATGAGCTGGCAATAAGGTTTACAAAAGACTTCTACGCGGAGAACAGAGACTTCATTGTTTTCCTTGTTAAGCTATTTGGTAAGCCTGCGCTCGTAGAGATGTGGGATGAGCGCTTCTTTTATTTTGTTCTGAAGTGGGAATTTAATTTCGTTGACAACCTTGATAAGGCTTCAGCGCTGTCAACGGATCAGATAGATATAGAGAACGCTGAGAGATACGGGATAACATATGTTGACGAGAAAGGTGAGAAGAGATACCCTTTGATACTGCACTGCTCGCCGAGCGGAGCTATTGAACGGGACATATATGCGCTGCTAGAAAAAGCCTACAGGGTACAGAAGATGGGTGGGACGCCGATGCTGCCGATCTGGCTGTCACCAACGCAGGTTAGAGTTATACCCGTCAGTGAAGGCTTCTACGGTGAGGCTGAAAAAATAGCCATGGAGCTGACAAAACGGAACATTAGAGCCGACTGGGACGATAGGCCATTAACCATGCAGAAAAAGATTAGGGAAGCGGAGATAGAGTGGATACCATTCATAGTCGTTATTGGTCAGGAGGAGGTTTCAACCGGGAAGCTCGCTGTCAGAGATAGGCGCCTAAGGAGGGAGCGCAGGATAAGGAAGATGAGCTTAGATGAGCTCGTGAACGAGATAAAGGAAGAGACTAAAGGAAAACCGTTTAAGCCGTTGACGCTTCCAATAGCCCTATCTAGGAGACCGCGCTTCTATGGGTAGGCGGCGGATTACTGCCAACATCACCAATAAGCTCAAGCATATCCACCTCTTTAACGTCGCCTTCGCCGACGGGTACTAGGAAGGTTTTTATCTCATGAGGTTTGAAGGTTGCCGTCCATCTCTTCCCTAGAAGCATAAAGTTGATCTCAGCCGTGGTTTCCGCGCCGTAGCTCTCGTAGCAGCGTAGAATAATGTTCTCTGAATCCTCATGCTTTTTAATGGCGCTTACAACAATATTGTCGTGGCTTACCTCGATAAATGAGCCGATAGCTGGCAGGCTACCCTCATGGTTATCTTCAACGAGCGCAATTGGCTTAACATTCAGTAGACTGGCAACCTTCACGGTTTGGGCTTCACGCCATGTTCCCGCATGAGGCAGCAGGATTAGATTGAAGCTCTGCCACCCTTGATCCATGTACCGGTATCTTATGTTTGGCTCCAGCCTATATGGGTCGTGGTGCGCGTAGGGCGGGCTTCTTAAAACCGTTAGCCTCACCTCAGAGCCGATGACGCTACAACTATACTTGCAGTCGTTACATATGCTTAAACCATAAACTATTTCTCCGCCATTAACATTTTTCGCGCGCCCCGTTACGTCAACCCAGCTCTGTATCGGCTCCTCCTCGCCGTTACATGGGCGAACTATATGCCCATATGGAATAGAGTGGGTTGCAGTGGGCTCTTTAACGCCTACGGGGAAGCATAGTTTAAGCATTTTATGCTGCTCCTGCCAGTTGAGCGAAGCCTTAACCTTAATGTAGGGTAGCTCCCTGTATAGTGAAATATATATGCGCATTAACGAATCATTGTATCTGTTTTCTATGCGGAGCGTTGCGCGAACATCCCCAAACTCCTCTAAGCTTACTTCAGCATCCTTGAATGTTCCTATCACTTTATCGAATACTGTCACCCCGTGGCTCCAGGTGTCGCTTAAATCCTCGATAACTATGGGTACGCATGCATCCCCATTGAAAACCTCAACACCATTCATCTTATCGTATAGTCTGCTGATGTATCCCGTTGATGGGTTGACCTCCAGCCTAAACCATTTGTTCTCAAGAGAGTTCTCTGAGTAGCGCATCTCATTTCTAGAGGAGTGCACGCCCTTCCCGGACGTATTATAGTAGACCCTATAGCCTAGAGCCGGCACTTCAGCGATGAAAACTATTCTCTGGCGCCAATCACCGACATTCGCGGACGATTTTATCCTCTGCATGGGTATGGTCCGCCCATAGGAGTCTACTAATCCGCCTTCACCGTTAACGCCCTCAACCTCAATCGGGAAGCGTATACTCCAAGAATGAGGATTAAAAACTATTATGGGTGTGCCTGGGCCTCTCGTGTCGATTTTAGATGCCAGCGTTTGGATAGCGTTATTTAGAATTATGCTCCCCTTGCTTAAAGCCTCGCCGTGCATGTTACGCACGTCCTCATATGCTTCAACTATGGATGTCCCAGCCAATATATCGTGAAACTGAGAGAAGAGCAGTTTTTTCCAAGCCTTCGTAAGAGACTCTTGCGGATAACTCCTCTTAAACAATATATATGTTAAAACGGCGGCTTTCTCGGCTGTGAGAAGCAGGTTTTCCGCCACGCGGTTGTTCCGCTTTACTTCTGAGTGGGCTGAGTAGCATCCGCTTGCGTGGTGCTGTAGCTCGCCGTGGAAGACCGGTAGCTGAACATTCTTCTCAATTATCCTCTTAAAGAAGATGTTTGGGGAGCTGAAAATTATTTTTGGCAGATCCACCCTTCCATCAGCCTCAATTATACCTATAATGTCTTCTTCGATGGGTCCGCTGCCATGATCGCCTTTTCCATAGAAGCACATGTAGTCTTCTAGAGGGGGCTTAATTATTTCCATAAACTTTTCGATGCGGTTAACTATATTACCTTTGGTTTCGTAGGAGAACGGTATCCTGTAGCATAGAACCCTTGAGCCGTCTGGGCTCTCCCACCAGAAAACCTCTCCGGGAACCTCCTTATTCTCGTAGGCGTTTGGACGCATAAAGACGTAGCTTTTTAAACGGCATTTGGCGAGGATTTGGGGCAGCATAGCGTTATGCCCAAAGGAATCTATGTTATAGCCTACTTCAGCCATTAAGCCGAATTTCTCCTTAAAGTATCTCTGGCCGTAGAGGGCTTGACGGATAAAGCTCTCGCCGCACGGTATATTGCAGTCTGGTTCAACCCACCATCCGCCGACTATAACCCAGCGTCCAGCTTTAACCATCCGCTTGATCTCCTCGAACATCTCCGGCTCTATACTTTCAACCCACTCGTAGAATACTGCTGAAGAAGATGTGAAGATGAATTCTGGAAACTTCTTCATGAGATTTAAAATGTTCCTGAATGTTGATCTGACAACCTGACATCCTTCCTGCCATCCCCAGAGCCAAACTGGGTCTATGTGAGAGTTCCCAACCATGTGTATGGTTATATTCTTAATGTTTCCTTTTTCTTTAAGAGCATTATTTATGGTCAATTGCTGGATCACCCATATATTTCTGTCTTGAGATACGCATAAAATTCTTTAAGCATCAACTGGAAATAATTTTATATTTGTTGTTATTTCGGTTAAAGGGGTGGTTGCGCTGCGGGATGAAATCCTAGTATATATTGATGGAAAATTTTACCCTAAAGACGAGGCTAAGATCTCCGTCTTCGATCACGGCTTTCTATATGGCGATGGGGTCTTCGAGGGTATACGCGCCTACGACGGCGTAGTGTTTAAGCTTAAAGAGCATATAGACCGCCTATATAATTCGGCTCACGCGATAATGCTGGATATACCGTTAACGAAGGAGGAGATGATTGAAGCCGTCCTTGAAACCCTGAGGAGGAATAATCTCCGCGACGCCTATATACGGCTCGTGGTAACTAGGGGTGCCGGAGACCTAGGTTTGGATCCTAGGAAATGCGCTAAGCCTTCAATCATAATTATAGCGGTCCCCTTGCTCAGGCTATACGATGAGGAGAAGCGGAGGAAGGGTATAAGCATGATCGTGTCTTGGGTTAGGAGGGACCCGGTTGACGCGACCTCACATGAGATAAAATCCCTAAACTACTTGAATAGCATACTGGCTAAAATTGAGGCGAATAACGTTGGGGCTGATGAAGCATTAATATTGGACACCAACGGGTATATTTGCGAGGCGACCGGTGAAAACATATTTATCGTTAAGGATGGGAAGCTTTATACTCCGCCTAGGTCCAGCGGAGCCTTACCCGGCATAACTGCAAGCGTGGTTAAGAGGATAGCCGCAAAGCTGGGTTATGAGGTTATTGAGCGCAACATAACTGTAACTGAACTTTACAGCGCGGATGAGGCTTTCCTGACGGGAACTGGTGCGGAGATAATGCCCATAAGGGAAGTTAATAAGCGCAGGATAGGCGAGGGGAAAATGGGACCTATTACAGAGAAAATCTTTGAGGAGTTTATGAGGGTTGTGCGCGACCCTAATGAGGGCATACCAATATATCGGTAGTGCTTTCCGCCCAGCTACACAACTACAACCTTTTTCACTTGTGGAACCCTCGCCCTCAGATATCTTTCCACGCCGAACTTTAGGGTCATCATTGAAAATGGGCAGCCCGCGCATGCGCCTTTAAGCTTAACTTTAACTGTTCCATCCTCAGTTACGTCGACGAGCTCTATGTCTCCTCCATCAGCCCTTAGGCTTGGCTGTATCTCTTTTATCGCTTTTTCAACCTCGTCCTTCAATTTCAACCACTCCTATAACATGGTTATATGCTCATCAAACATATAAACTTTCCCGGCTCGCGTCTTTAACGCTTATAAGTTTCATTTTTGAGAGATGATAGGCTAGTTAGGTGAGGCGGTAAAGGCATGGCTGAGCTAGTTTTCTGGAAGATGCATGGCTTGGGAAACGACTACATTTTGATTGATAATAGGGGCGGCTGGCTGCGTGAAGAGAGCCTCAGCCGGCTAGCCCAAAAGCTCTGTAGGAGGAGGTTTTCAGTTGGAGCTGACGGGCTGCTTCTCGTGTGCGATTCCGCCTTAGCCGATGTCAAAATGAGGATATTCAATGCTGATGGGAGCGAAGCTGAGATGTGTGGAAACGGGATAAGGTGCTTAGCAAAATACTGTTATGAGAACGGCGTAGTTGAGAAGAGCGAGATGAAGATTGAGACGCTAGCCGGCTTGAAGACTGTTTGGCTTAACTTGGATGGGGGCAGGGTTAAATCCGTTACGGTGGATATGGGCAGCCCTGTCTTTAAAAGGGAGAGTATACCGATTGCCGGTGAGGGGGAGTTTATAGATGAGGAGCTTAAGGTTAACGATGAGGTTTTTAGGGCAACATGCCTGTCGGTTGGAAACCCACACTGCGTGATCTTCGTTGAAAATGTGGATATCTTCCCGGTGGAATACTATGGTCCATTAATAGAGAATAACCCGCTCTTCCCAAAGAGAATAAATGTTGAGTTCGCCCAAGTGGTTAGTTGGGATTTGATTAAGGTTAGGGTTTGGGAGAGAGGTGTCGGTGAAACCCTCGCGTGCGGGACAGGCGCATGTGCAAGCGTTGTTGCCGGAAACATTCTTGGTAGAGTGGGGGGCGAGTGCACCGTCCAGCTCCTAGGCGGCGAACTTAAGGTAAAGTATTATGGCGATAGGATTTTTATGTCGGGTCCAGCTGAAACTGTTTATAAGGGCATTATTGATTTGGAGGGGTTGATTTGAGGTTCCAGCTAGCCGAGAGGGTTAAAAGGCTTCCGCCCTACCTCTTCGCTGAGCTGGAGAAGATTATAAATGAGAAGCGGAGGCAAGGGGTCGACTTAATATCGTTAAGTATCGGCGACCCAGACCTCCCACCGCCACCATTCGTTTTAGAAGCTCTCAGAGAGGAGAGCTCGAACCCAAAGAACCATAATTACTCGTTTAGTCAGGGGGAGCCTTACTTTAGGGAGGCTGTCGCGGAGTGGTATAAGAAGCGCTTTGGGGTGGACTTAGACCCTAGTAGGGAGGTTATAGCGTTGATAGGTTCAAAGGAGGGTATAGCGAATTTCTCAAGAGCCTTCGTTAACCCCGGCGACAAGGTTCTGGTTCCAGACCCGGCTTATCCGGTCTACGCGAACGGCAGCACCCTGCTGAGCGATGGTATACCTATCCCAATGCCCCTACTGGAGGAAAACGACTTTAAGCCGAATTTAGATTCGCTGGATCTTAACGGCGTGAAAATGATGTTTCTCAACTACCCTAATAATCCGACCGGGAGCGTTATAACTAAGGATTATCTTAAGGCGATTGTGGATCTAGCCCGCGAGAAGAACGTGATAGTATGCTACGATAACGCTTACTCCGAGATAACCTTCGACGGCTACAGGGCGCCTAGCATACTTGAGGTTGAGGACGCCATGGATGTCGCCATAGAGTTTCACTCATGCTCTAAAACCTTCAATATGACCGGTGATAGAATCGGCTTCGCCGTGGGAAACAGCGAGCTTATAGATGGTTTGGTGAAAGTCAAGTCCCAGATTGATTCGGGCCCACCAGTCTATATACAGAAGGTTGCGGCTAAGGCTTTACAGAGCTACGTGGGCGGCGAGCCGCCTGAGTACCTGAGGTGGGTGAACAGGGTTTACGCTGAGAGGAGAGACGTGCTGCTTAAGGGGTTAAGGGCTGTTGGGATTGAAGCCAAGAAGCCGCTGGCAACGTTCTATGTTTGGGCTAAGTGCGGTGGGAACTCCATTGAGTTTGCATCAAGGCTCCTAGAGGCTGGCGTAATAGTTGCTCCCGGAGTAGGTTTCGGAAAGTATGGGGAGGGATATGTAAGGTTCTCGATAACTCAGCCCAAGGAGCGTATAGAGGAGGCATGTGAGAGAATGGCGAAGGCGCTCCTATAATGCCATGGAGCGCGCCTTTAAACATATGGGAGGGGCGCATCTATTGGTTTAAGGCTAAGCTATCAGATGAATCTCCTCCCTCAGCGAGCTTGGGAGCGCGGCCCTATAAATGGTAAATGTTTTTAGCGGCTGTGCGTTTAAGACTATTTTGTGACCCGGGATGAAAATATTCATTATGACTGATCTTGAGGGTGCTTCAGGGGTAGCTGGATATTGGTCGGATATAGATTTCGGCGGCAAGGATTATGAGGCTGCCAGGAGGCTTTTAACGGGCGATGTTAACGCGGCTGTTGAGGGGGCTTTTGAGGCTGGAGCCAGCGAGGTGGTTGTCTTGGATGGTCATGGGGCTGCGTTAACAATACTTATGGAGGATTTGGATCCGAGGGCTCAGCTTATAAGGGGTAGAAGAATCCTTGAGCTTGAAGGTTTAGATGATAGCTTTGACTTAATGTTTGCCGTGGGAGCCCATTCTATGGCTGGAACCCCGGACGGTCTCCTAACGCACACGTTATCCCACACAGCCATAGATAATGTTTGGCTGAACGGTGTCCCGGTTGGAGAAATAGGGCTGTGGGCGGCTCTAGCCGGGGACTACAATGTTCCTTTGGGCTTAGTGACGGGCGATTACGCGGCTACACGTGAAGCCGAAAGCCTATTAAAGAATGTGTGTATGGTCACGGTTAAGTGGGCTACAAGCAGGTTCACAGCGAGATGCTTGCATCCAAAAGTCTCCCAGAAGATGATTAGAGAGGCTGCGGTCGCGGCCGTTAAGAGGGCTGGAGATTTTACGCCCTTTAAGCCCGAGAAGCCCATAGAGCTGAAGGTTGAGTTCCATGATAGTGAAAGGGCTGAGAGGCTATCTCGTAAAAGTGGCATCACTAGGCTGGATGGAAGGACTCTTTCGGCTAGAGGCATGACTATGCATGAAGTCTACTCGCTTCTTTTAGGCTGAAAGGTAATCCTTAACGGCGGTAACAACGGGTGTTACGCAACTATTATCCCCGCGAAGTCATAATTGAGGATAAAATATCGGTTCTCGCGGGAAATACGCTGGATTTGGCTAGATGCGAGCTTGGAAACCTTATTTGAAAGAGGAGGACTATCGTAAAAGGCTTGAAGAAAGAGGAGTAAGCGGCTTGAGATCATTAAGAGAACCCTAAACCTCATGGATATACTTAGCGTAAACTGTTGTGAAGCCGAGATATCGGAGCTAGCCGAGAACCTAAACAAAAACATTAGGGAAAAGCCGGAACTATATTAAAAACCCTCATGGTGAGAGGCTTATAGATTTGGGAAAGCTCAGCAGCTCCCTCTCCGCCAGACGAAAAACTCCCAAATAATGTAGCGCGGCCAGCAGCCTGTAGGCTATGCCTCCAAGCGCTATGGCGAAGGCTATCTCAAAAACCGTTATGAGTAGGGCGCTTCTCCAGCCGATCTCCTTCACGAGGGCTGCTATGGTTGATATGCACGGTATGTAAAACATGGAGACTATTGTGAACGTGATCATCTGGGTTGGGCCGAACCCTGGGAGAGCCGTAAAATCCGTTGTTCCAAGGAGAGCTGCAAGCATTATGAGCGTTAGCTCCTTTCTTAAAACCCCAAATATCAGCGCTATCCCAGTGGCTGGCGGTAGTCCTAGCCATGAGGCTGTTATGGGGCTTAAAGCAAGCGCTATCGGCTCAATAAGTCCGAAAACCTCCATAACCTTGATCGAGAAGCTTCCGAAAACTATTAGCGGGAAAGCTATCTTCATGAACTCGAGGAGCCTGAACCACGTCTGTTTTAAAATGGTTTTCAGGTGCGGCAGCCGATAGTCATGCATCTCCATGATCAGGGCTGTGGGTTCGCCGGGCAAAGCCTTGAAAGCCAGTCTACCTAGAGCGAATATTACGGATAGGTTGAAAGCGTAAAGCGCCAAAGCCCATTCGACGCCCAGATACCTACCAACTAAGCCGAGTATTATCACTGTGCGGGCTGCGCATGGTACGAGCGTTGTGGCGAAAACGGCGAGCATCCTCTCCCTCTGAGTCTCCATTATCCTGCATCCTAAGCAGGCTGGAACGTTGCATCCGTAGCCGAGCATAATGGGGATAAAGGCTTTACCGTGAAGCCCCATCTTATGCATTATGCTATCCATTAGGAAAGCAACCCTACTCAGGTAGCCTGAATCCTCCAGAAGGTAGAGGATTACGTAGAATGGGGTAATATACGGTAGCGCTATTGTGACGCCTGCAATAACCCCTTCCACAACGCTCCACGTTAACCTCCCAAAGGCCCCCGAGCCGAGGAAACTGTAGAGGGGCTCTTCCACGCTGTAGAATACGCTATTTAAGAGGTCTGAAATGTATCCGCCAACCGTGAAAACCGCGTAGAAGATCGATATGAGTAGAAATATCATTGCGATGTACCCGGCAACCTTATGGGTTGTGAGATTATGCAGCCGCTCCTCAAACCTCAATCTTACCGGAGGCGTAATCCTCTGCACCTCTCTAGCTATGCGGCCAGCTGCTTCATATCGTTCAGCCGATATAACCGTTGGGCATGAGTGCCCATGAATCGCCTCGATCTCTTTGGAGAACCTCTTTGCCGCCTCAACAATATCCGGGCTTATCTCCGCCACCTCCCTCTCTAACTCTTCGTCTCCTTCAAGTAGCCTAATCGCCACGTATCTCGGCGGATAGCGGCAGCCAACCCCCTCAATTAACTCTATTAACCTAGATATTCTTTCCTCAATCTCCCTGCCGAAATACACTGCAGCAGCCTTCCCTGATTCTTTCTTCTCCGCGACTTCAACCGCTCTCTCCAGAAGCTTGAAAATGCCTACGCCTTTCACCGCTATTGTTGGGATCACGGGTATGCCTAGAATCTTCTCCAGCCCCTCTACATTGATCTCGATGCCCTTCCTCCTAGCCATATCCATCTGATTTAATGCTAAGACCATGGGGACCTCCATCTCCATGAGCTGCAGCGTAAAATACAGGTTTCGCTCAAGGATTGAGGCGTCGACAACGTTTATCACTACGTCCGGCTTCTCATGGAGAATATATTCTCTCGTAACCTGCTCCTCAATAGAGTACGTTGAGAGGGAGTATATTCCAGGCAGATCAATTATATCTATCGTATAGCCCTTAAAGTGAAGGGTCCCCTCAGCCTTCTCCACGGTTTTTCCAGGCCAGTTGCCGATATGCTGGTGTAGACCAGTTAAGTAATTGAAGATTACGGATTTCCCAACGTTCGCGTTCCCAGCCAAAGCTACGCGAAGCCTTCTCTCAGCCATCCCTTTCAACCTCAACGAGTATCCTCTCAGCTACCCCCCTACCCAGCGCAAGCCTAGAGCCCCTAACAATAACCTCAATGGGTCCGTGAAGCGGAGCCGATTTCACGACGGTAACCTTAGTTCCAGGAGTCAAACCCATATCTATAAGCCTTCTCTCTAAGCCCCGCCCTCCACGCCTCCTCCCCGCTCCCAGCCCACCATCTACAGAGACCACTATTGCCGTTTCACCATTTTTCAACGCTATTAACGGAACAACCACCTTACCCATGGCGAACACCGCCCTTAGCCGACCTCTTAACATGTATAATGGACGCTATACTCAAGCCCAGAACATGCAAATTATCCCCCACCATCAACGTGATGGAGCGGTCTAAGGGGTTTTTCCCTAAAACCCTTACGAGAACCCCTGGGAAAACACCTATCTCGCTTAGGTATTGAAGTAAGTCTTTATGCTCATCCACTATCCTCGCGATCGCGCCCTCCATTCCAACGTCGAGATCCGCTAGGGAGACTGTTTCCTCCTCAACGAGAACACCGTATTCCGTCGGGATAGGGTTTCCGTGGGGGCATGTCTTCGGGTGCTTAAGAAAACTCTCCAGCGGCTTAATTATCTCCTCAGTTAAGCCATGTTCGAGCTTACAGGCTAGCTCATGGGCCCTCCCCCACTCTACGCGGAGAACATCTACGAGTAAGCGCTCCGCGAGCCTATGCTTCCTCAAAACCTGGATAGCTATCATACGACCCCTACCAGTCAACTTAACTCCGCGGTAGGGTTGATGAGTAACCAAGCCGCTCCTCTCCAGCCACTCAACGGTATTCGTAACCGTGCCGGGAGCCACACCCATCATCCTAACAATATCCTTAGTCCTAGCCACACCATGCTTCTCCTCAAGCCTATAGATGCACTCAAGATACTCCTCAACCGTCGGCGTAACCTCTTCAGCCGCCGATGACATTTTACGAGCACCAAAAAATATTTTTACGATAACTCGTATTTAAACATAACCATATCTTTAACCACAAGATCTCTTAACGCTTACTTTAAGCTTTAAGATAACCTCTAAAAAGAAGAAGAGGAGAAGGCTTTTGCCAGATACACTTGCGACTAAACTGTTATCCCTAATCCTTGGATTATGTACTTTGCTTTGCAAACAACAGCTATGGTGTCGCTTCCAGCAAATGCTAATCCAACGAATCCTCCATCTTTGTCCACCAGGCTCCCACTATCCCCGCTTTCAATGAAAGGTTGCTCTACTATTATCTGGTCCCTGAAGATCGCCCATTTTGAAAGGGTATACCAGACTTTAACCGTTGCTGTAGTATCTGCCACACGGTTCTCAGTTACCCCGGTCGTCCTTCCAGATTTTCTAACTAAGTCGCCTACGTTTACTTCGGTAGTTCCACTGATCGTGTATGTGCTTTGATTGTCGTCTCCAAGCACCTCCCCCACTAAGTAGTTAGCTTCAGTTAATTTTGCTATCGCAGCATCAGCATAGTTCTTTGCGCGAATGCTATTAAAGGCGATCGGGATATATTTATAGAGTGTTCCAACAATATCCCCGTCTGCACCACCATCATAGGTTCCAGGCTGCAGCACGGGCGTACCTATCTTTAGGAACCCCGCATTTTTATCCATCGCTATAACATGGGCACAGCTAAGTATGTAGTAACCTCCTTCTGGACCAAAAACTACGATGCTTAAAGTCCCAGCCATCTTTCCCCCAAAAGCCTTCTCTGGAACCCCTAGAGATACCCCACCGCTCAACGGCTTACCTTTCCAGTTCTGCTTACTGGTTCACTATACGTGTATTGAGGTGTAACAGCGCTTTCTAATTGGAGCAGCGAGAGCGCCTTTATTCTGCCAGTTACTCTCACCTCAGTTTTGAAGCCCTCAATTTCATCCGGTATCTTACCCTTATACTTTTCATCCTCAATGTAAACAATTATCCTAAATGCTTCTTCGTCGTGGCTTATCCCTGAGACCCCCTCTAATGGGAGTAGCTTTTCCTCCGCGCGTTTTCTTGCCTCTTTAATATCTTTAGCATTTGACGCGAACACGCCTGATGCACCTATAGTTGTCAAGAAGTTTAATATCAAAACAGCAAGTCCAATTATTAACAGATATCTCTTCATTCTCTTACTCCTTCGCTAATACACTTTTGCTGTAAAAAATATAAGTTTTATGGGGGAACCCAATACTAAGAATATGGTTGAATGCGGGGAAAGAATTTAACGAATAAGAGTTACCATGCTCTTTCCGCCTTAGAGAGACTGACACAACTCTTATTGGAGTCGTAAGGAGCGCTCGTGGGAACAATAACGGCGTCCATCCCTTCTCAGTAAATAGTGCAGCCTGATCCAGTAAAACTTCCGCCCAGAAGATTTAGCTATACTGGTGGAAACTCTTAAGTAGCCTCTAGCTGATCTCCTTATATGGTGGCTTATATGCGGGTTGAAGATTTTAGACAGATAGTTAGGGATGAAATAGTGCAGAGAAAGGAGGAAGGCTATGATGTCGCAGAAATCGAAGAAAAGGCTTCAAAGATAGAATCCATGAATCTATCCGAGTTAAAGGCTCTTTTAGAGGCTTTGGAGAGAAGCCCGCTTAAACCGGATTTCCCATATAGGGAGCCCTCGAATCTCCCTGAGATCATTGCTGAGCGCCCGAGAAGACTTGAGAAAATAAGCGTCAAGCTTTCCGACGAGGACTTATTCGACAAGATTTACGGCGGCTGGCTCGGCCGCTGCGCGGGCTGCCTGCTCGGTAAACCAGTTGAGGGTCTTAGCCGTGAGCAGATTGAGGTTTGGCTGAACATCGCCGGCGAGTACCCGCTAAGAGACTATTTTCCACCCATACAAAGCCTGCCTGAAGATGCGCCTAAATGGTTGAGGGATAGGCTCCTCCACATCGATAGAATGTTTAAGAAGACTGGTGTGGGCGTTTTGCGGGGCCAGATAAACCGCATGGCCCGTGACGACGACATAGACTACACGATAATCAATCTTCATGTTTTAGAGAATTATGGGGCAAACTTTACAGCGATGGATGTCGGCGAAGTATGGTTACATTTGCTCCCATACCTTCAGGTTTACACAGCTGAAAGGGCAGCTTACAGAAATCTTGTTAACGGTTTACAGCCCCCTGAGACAGCCACTCTCATGAACCCCTATAGGGAGTGGATCGGCGCCCAGATAAGGGCTGATATGTGGGGCTATGTGGCTCCCGGCAACCCGGATCTAGCTGCCAGCCTAGCCTATAGGGATGCCAGTCTATCCCATGTGAAGAACGGCATATATGGCGAGATGTTTGTCAGCGCCATGATAAGCGCAGCCTTCACAACAGACATCATAGAAGATATCATTGAAGTAGGTTTATCGGCTATTCCCGGGAAGTCCAGGCTCGCCGAGGCTATAAGAGATGTTTTGGCGTGGAGTAGGGAGTATGCTGACTGGAGGGATACTTGGAGAAGGATATTTGAGAAGTATGGGCGCTACCATTTCGTCCACACTATAAATAACGCTGCCATAGTTGTCATGGGGCTACTGTACGGCGGAGGAGACTACGAGAAAAGTATAACGATAAGCGTCATGTCTGGATTAGACACTGATTGCAACGGTGCAACGGTAGGCTCAATCATGGGCGTTATTTTAGGCGCAAAATCCCTCCCGGAAAAATGGATAAAGCCGTTAAATGATACTGTGGAAAGCTATGTTATAGGATACAACAACAGCAGGATCTCGCACCTAGCCAGCAGAACATTTAAAATAGCTAAAAGAATCATGGAAGGGTAGTATAAGGCTGGTTTAACGAACCCATGAAGTGAGAGAGAAGTGAGGGTGAAATCTATGAGGATAGCTGTCTTAAGAGATGTTAGAAATTTTGTGATTGAGGAAGCTCCAATGCCAAGTATAGGTAGAGACGAGGTTTTGATCCGTGTCAAAGCATGCGGCATATGCACTTCCGAATTATATTTGTGGAGTGGAAAATTTAAGGGTATAAATTTTCCGCTATATCTTGGTCATGAGCCGAGTGGCGTAGTTGAGGCAACTGGTGAAGATGTCACTAATATTAGTGTAGGCGACCGCGTAACGTTTTTGTCCGAAGTGGGAAGATGCTTCGCTGAATATGTGAAAGCAAAGAAGAGTAACGTCATCAAAATTCCAAGCAGCATTTCTTTTGAGGAAGCGTTAGGTGAACCGATAGCATGCGCGGTAAATGGCATACAAAGATCCAATATTCATCTTGGAGATGTCGTGGTGGTGATAGGCTGCGGCTTCATGGGTCTGCTGCTAATTCAGCTTGCTGCCCTGCGAGGCCCTTCAGAATTAATAGCTATTGACATAAATGATGAACGGTTGAAAATTGCTGAGGAATTCGGGGCGGAAGTGTCTCTTAACCCATATAGAGTCGACCCAGTTAAATATATTATGGATGCCACGGATGGAAGAGGGGCAGATGTAGTTATAGAAGCTGTTGGAGAACAGTCATCATTGGATGTGGCAACTAAGATTGCCAAAATCAGAGGCACATTAGTGATATTTGGATACCATGTGGGTGAACCACGCATAATTGACATGGAGAGATGGAATTGGAAGGGATTAGATGTGATAAACGCTCATGAAAGAGAAACCGAGGTATACATGGAGGGAATGCGGATAGGCATCAATCTTCTATCAAAAGGCAAAATAAAGATAAAACCATTAATCACACATACATATCCGCTTGAAC
>Ga0209080_1000301_pt1 | contig 36071 bp, 36 predicted proteins | sample JNZ110809AmetaG_FD_184123 | JGI IMG/M metagenome (GOLD analysis project Ga0209080, IMG submission 184123) | Hot spring microbial communities from Jinze hot spring, China to study Microbial Dark Matter (Phase II) - JNZ 110809A (SPAdes) (version 3) ...
GTGGCGCCGGGGGCGGGATTTGAACCCGCGCGGGGTTGTCCCCCACCGGCTTAGCAGGCCGGCGCCCTACCAGGCTAGGCGACCCCGGCTCTATTGACTTATATTAATGCAGGGTATTTATGCATATGTTGTGTTGAGTTATTGGCCGCGGCCTTCCGTGGAGAACTACTGCATAGCCCACTAGAGCCCTTCCACGCCTTCCTCAGCTCCGTTGACCCTTGAACGCCTGTAGCCAGGGTTAGGTTGCTCCCTTCCGGGCCTGGCCTAGTTCCCCCAGCTAAGGCGGTTGACTCCTCTCCTCCGAGAGGAGCTCCGCCACTACAGGCCCCAAGGGGCGGAGTTCATTGTATGGCGTGGGGGTTAGTGGATGCAGTAGTTCTCCACGGAATTATCTGGCCCCTACCCTCTCATTGAGGGTGGAGAGGCCCTACCCGCGGCCATTAATATACTTTGCTTGGGGGGTTAAATACGTAAGGCCCATGGATTTTAAGGGCCTAAGGCAGTAGCGCAAGTATGAGTATTATGAGGGTAGCTGTACTAACAGCATAGCTTATTGAAGGCTTTCTCAATAATTCCCTTAGTGCTTGGCCTCCATCAGTTATAAATAATGGCACTGAATTTATTGCTCCAAGACTGAAGTTAACTATGTGCAGCCAGTAAGTCATTAAAGCAAGCGCTAGTGCTGTACGGACACCAATGGATGCAGCTATAGATCTATTTGGAGCAAGCTGTACTACTTCAATGCCTATTCTACTTCCAGCAGGCTTAGTGAAGCCAATGATCCCCTCAGAGCCATTAGGCCAAACAACTTTAATTAAGATATCTCTAGTTTCACTAACGTTAGCGACTCTACTTAGTGAGTCAATAGTTGCTGGTTCACCATTTATTTCAGTAATCACTGTGTATGGCCTTAAGCCAATTGATTCAGCTATGCTGCCAGCCTCTACATTCAATATTAATAATCCAATTGAATTAACTAACAGCGGCAATATCAGCAACGCTATTAAGCCTAGCGCTATGTTTGAAGCAGGCCCAGCCATTAAGGAAAGCACTTTTGACTTAGCGCTAGCACTACTGTAGGATTCTTCATCTAGCTCAATAAATGCCAGTGGTAGTACTGCTATTAATGCAAAACCAGCTTTCCTAACTCCAATACCCCTAGATCTAGCTACAATAGCGTGGCTGAATTCATGTATTGACGCAGCTAATGCTACAGCTATAATAAAGAACAGTAAGTCAATGCCTCTCACGTTTAATCCAGGCACAAGGAGCTGCGGCTTGAGTTCTTCAGGAACACCAATTAAACCCACTCTAGCTGCAATTGATGAAATCATTGTTGTGTAGAATGCATATACGCTATACGCCACTAATGGTATTGAAGCATAACTAATTACTGAAGCCAGCTTACGCTGCCTAGGGCTATAGGGCCTCTTATAAATTAATGCTACTCCATAAACTAGCTTTAATTCACGTTTGTTAAACCACTCCTTCTTCAGTGAGTAAGCTACGTTTATACATAACCAGAAGGAGGCTAAGCCAGCTGCAAACACTATGAGTTCACTCAAAGCTCTTCCCACAGCTTAAATTATTAAACTACTGGAACTACTTTAAAACTTGTTAATCTCAGTGAAAAAGCCTGTAGGCCGGCAATTATGGTTAGAGAAAAGGTAGTTAGAGCTCCAGAGTATAGAGAGGTAGTGTATGATGAAAGTAGGTGGATGTTATTAAAGAAGTTGAGGGAAGAGACTCGTGGAATAATGGTTGCTTTAGCTAGCAGTGGACTAGAGCCTTACGTACATGGGAGCATAGCTAGGGGAGACGTGTGGGAGGGCAGCGATATAGACGTAGTGCTTTTAACTCCTACTCCAAGCTATAGAGTTGAAATATCCCTGGAGTCTTCAGGATACGTTATTAGAGAAAAGTACATAGTTATGGCCACCCCTGGGAGTACTCCTAAAGCATACTTAGTCTTGGATGAAGCTGGTAGAAGAGTAGTGAGCTTTCCACTACTAAAGTTACAGAAGAGGGAGAGTGAGTTTTACTACTTTAGTGGAGTAATTGGATTAAGTGAGCTTTTAAAGGGAGTTAGAGTTCCTGGAGTAGATAAAAGGCTTGTACTCATAGAGCCAACGCAGAGAGGGCATAGAGAAGCCCCAGTTATAGGCTTTGAGTCAAGAGTAGCTGAAGTACTGAACATAAGTGTAGATACTGTTTTAGAGAGAACTAGAGTTCTCACGAGAAGAGATGAAATAGGCCGTACAGGAGTATTCATAAAGTACCGCGTGTTAAGTGAAGCATCAATTGAGGAAGCATTAAGTGAACTAGCTAAAAAGAACCAGTGGGTTAGGAGGATCTTTATTGAACGCTCCTAGAGAGCTGCGCTACAGCCTTAAGACAGGTTATGTAATTGGCTCCCTCCCCCCTGGATGCAAGTATTGCTTACTCGGAGGGAAAATGGTGATCTTTGTAACCGGCCTATGTCTAGACAACTGCTGGTACTGCCCAATATCTAGGGAGAAGTTTGGGAGAAAAACAATTTACGTTAATGAAGTTAGAGCTACTAGCTACAGCGATGTAATTGATGAAGCATATAGAGTTGGAGCTCTTGGGGCTGGGATAACTGGAGGAGACCCCATATCATCGCTTGACGTTACAGTCAACATGATCATGTTACTTAAAGAGGAGTTTGGAGAAAAATTCCACATACATCTCTACACTACTGGAAGACTCATTGATGATAGCGTCTTAGAAGTACTTGAATCAAGTGGGTTAAATGAGCTTAGAATACACCCCTATAAAGCTGAGTACTTAGAAGCCGTTGAAAAAGCCGTTAAGTATAGCTTCGACGTAGTCGTTGAAGTGCCATTCATACCGTTAAGCAACTACGTAAACTACATTAAGGATCTTTTAGTGAAGCTGGATGAAATTGGAGTTAAGTACGTAAACATAAATGAATTCGAAGTATCTGATTCAAACATTGAAGCAGTGCTGCTAAGAGGCTTAAAGCCCAAGGGCTTCACCATTGAAGGCATAGAAGCTCCTGCAATAGAACTAATTAAATGGGCCTTAGGGACTGTTAAGAACTTAAACATTCACTACTGCACAGTAGAATTCAAGGACAAAGTTCAATACAGGCTGAGGATGGTTAAAAAAGCTTCAACAGTATTCGGACTACATGAAGCTCCAACAATAAACGGCACTCTAATAAGTGTGGAGACATTCAATGAAGTTCAAGGCTATACAATAAGGTTTAACAATAGAAATTATTTAGTTATGGGCAAGCCCTTCCCCAAGGGCGAAGGCATTAAAGGAGTCTTGAGAGAATACTATCCAAGTAGAGAAAGTAGTACTCTTTATGAAAGGAATGTCTTGTATTAACTCCTAGTTTCACGATGCATTAGTGAATAACGCAGGATCGCTATGACTCCGCCAAATGACTTCACTTGGGCTTCAACGTCACTTCCCCTAGGAACTACAATTACTTCAGAGCCCTTAGCGTAAGCTTCTTCAATTAACTTCAATAACATTCTCCTTTCCTCATCATTACTCGCCTTTAGAGAGCTTTCAGATACAAGCAGTGTTTTTATAGCATTACTTATAGCTGCTTCTTCAACCTCCATCAATCCATAGGCCACCATGGATTCACTTACTTGGAGTAGCTTAGTGAATTCATTGAATGCTTTCTCAGCCTTTATTAACTCAACGTCCTTTAGTGCAGTGGTAACAACATCTCTTTTGCTTAACTCAAGGAGCCCTGCGTAACCCCCCATTGATGTAGAGTCGTAGTATAGCAGTATCTTTCTACATATTTTCTCAAGTATTTTATTGCCGACTCTATGCTTTAACTGACCTGGTCCCCCAATGATTACTACGTTGACTTCATGTCTATTGATGAGCTCTGCAATTGAGTCAGCAGCTCTATTCAAGTAGTTTTCAAGTTCTTCTTCAAAGCCTGGGCTATCCTTTCCAGGTAAATGAGAGTATAACTCAATAAGCTTTTGTAAGCCCTGGCTAGTTAGCAAAGCTACTCCTATTTCTTCATAGTCTATTGCCACTAGCAGTACATTCTCCCTGGAATTAGAGGCTTTCTCCAACCTATCTAACAATACCTTGGGCCACTTCTCTTTATACAACACTACTATTGAGCCTACACCTATGCTTAAAGCATGGTGTTTACCTATGACTCCGTGTTCATCGGGTCCTTCCACAACTACTCCTCTTACTCTTAGCTTATCGCTGAACTGCTGGTATTCCACTTCTTCAACTCTTAAAGCTATGTTCATCGGGATCCTCCTACTCTCACCACTTCCTTCAAACTTCACTTCTCTAGTAGTTTTTGAAGCAACTACATCTCCGCTCTCAATGACTGTGTAAAGAATCCATAAGTCGTCTGGAGTCTCTAGTTGAAGCACTACGTAGCCTTTGTCAAGCTTCTTCTCAACTATCCTCACTCAACTCCCCATAAGCTACTCAAATGCCGTACAGTATTTTTAGCTCAATTGAACTTCGCTACTTATGGAGGGAGGCTTGCCTAGCGTTATTGAATTAGAGGCATTGATTAGAGTTGTTGAGCCAAGGGATTTAAGGGAGGTCTACGAAGTTGAATCATTGAGCTTTACTGGGAACATTACTTACGATTTTTCAGTATTTCTACTCTATTATGCTATGGCCCGTGACTTATTCCTTGTAGCAGAAGCTCTAGGTAAAGTAATTGGATACATCATTGGGTTAATTGAATTACGCCGCAGGGAAGTTCTCGGCCACGTAATTTCAATAGCTGTACACCCTCTTTACAGAGGCTTAGGCATAGGAAGCAAGCTCTTGAAAGCTCTTGAAGAGAAGCTTGCTTCAAGAGGTGCTCTAAGGATATTTCTTGAAGTAGACGTATTAAATAAGTCTGCCATAGGCTTCTATAAGAAGCATGGATACGTAGTTTCAGGAGTATTAAAGAACTACTATGGAGTAAGCGATGCATACGTCATGGTTAAGGAAGTTAAAGCTGCATTAAGACAATTTAAGTAGTTAAGTAATTAATAATGTTGGGGGAATTTGTGAGTAAGGAGCTGCTGACTTTCTACGTGCTAGACGTATCATATGAAGTCGTAGGTAAGGAACCGCACATAATTATATGGGCTATATCACGCAATGAGAGAAGAGTGTTGCTAAGAGATAGGAGGTTTAGGCCGTACTTTTACGCAATACTACATGAAGATGCTGAACTAGATAACTTAATCTCTAGAGTAAAGGCGTGTTCTAAGCCTTCATCCCCAATAATAAGTGTAGAAGTAGTTGAAAGAAAGTACTTTGGGAAGCCTGTAAAAGCTCTAAAGATAACTACTGTTATTCCAGAGTATGTGAGAGAATATAGGGAAGCTGTATCAAGAATTCCAGGTGTTAGAGAAGTTGTTGAAGCAGACATAAGGTTCTCAATGAGGTACTCTATAGATAACGACATCCATCCCTGCCAATGGCATGTAGCTGAAGTAGTTAAGATAGGCAGAGGCAATGCCTATAGAGTTGACGATGAATACGAAGTAGTGGGCTTTATAAAAAGCATTGAAGACACTGCTCCTCCGAAAAGCCTTAGGCTACTTGCATTCGATATAGAAGTTTACTCGCCTGGATATCCAAGGCCTGAGAGGGATCCAGTAATAGTGATATCTCTAGTAAATGATCGAGGGGAAGTGCGTCAGCTAACTGCAAGGGATAAGGATGACAGGGGCTTAATACTTGAATTCGTGGACTACGTTAAGAAGTACGATCCTGATATAATCCTAGGCTACAACAGCAATAGGTTTGACTGGGTTTACTTAATTAACAGAGCTAAGCACTTAGGCATAAAGCTCGATGTTGGAAGGAAAGTTGATGGAGAGCCTAGGCAGAGCACTTATGGACACATATCTATACCTGGTAGGTTAAGCGTAGATCTATATGATTACGCTGAGGAAATAACTGAAATAAAAGTGAAGAGCCTTGATGTAGTTGCAGACTACTTAGGAGTAATGAAGAGGGGTGAGAGAACTCTCATAAACTACACTGATATACCTATGTACTGGGATAACTTAAACCTTAGAAGTACACTCCTTAAGTACGCTATGGAGGACGCTGTATCTACTTATGGAATTGGAGAGAAAATGCTTCCATTTGCAATGCAGTTAGCAAGCATCACTGGTCTCCCACTAGATCAAGTTGGATCAGCAAGTGTTGGAAACAGACTTGAGAATTACTTAATGAGGGAAGCATACAAGATAGGGGAGCTAGCTCCAAATAGGGAGGAGAGGCCTTATGAATCCTATAAGGGTGCAATAGTTCTTTCACCAAAAAGAGGCATACATAGCAATATAGCAGTACTAGACTTTTCAAGTATGTATCCAAACATAATGATGAAGTACAACATAGGCCCAGACACTTATGCACCCATGGAGTGCAATCCAGACAGCGACTACATAGCACCTGAAGTAAGACACTGCTTTAAGAAGGCTCCTGAGGGATTCTTTAAGAAAGTTCTCACAAAGCTCATAGACTTAAGGAGGGCTGTGAGAGAGGAATTAAAGAAGCATCCTCCAGAAAGTCCTGAATACAGGCTCCTCAATGAGAGACAGCGGGCTCTTAAGATACTTGCAAATGCCTCCTACGGATACATGGGTTGGATTGGAGCTAGGTGGTATTGTAAGGAGGGAGCTGAAGCTGTAACTGCCTGGGGTAGAGAGACTATAATGAAAGCCGTTGAAGAAGCTAAGAGGCTTGGATTAGAAGTAATTTATGGAGACACAGACTCCCTATTCGTAAAGCATGATGAGGCAAAAGTAAAGAAGCTCATTGATTATGTGGAAAGTGAGCTAGGCTTTGATATAAAGATAGATAAAATCTATGTAAGGGTATTCTTTACTGAAGCAAAAAAGAGATATGTTGGTTTAATGACTGATGGAAGGATCGACATAGTTGGATTTGAAGCCGTTAGAGGAGATTGGGCTGAAATAGCTAAGGAAGTTCAGGAGAGAATTGTTGAAATACTGTTGAAAGAGATGAGCGTTGATAAAGCTGTAGAATACGTGAGGAACGTCATATCAGATCTTAAGGCTAACAAAATCCCCTTAGAGAAGCTAGTCATATGGAAGACTCTGACTAAGGCCCTCGACGAATATGAAGTAGATGCTCCTCATGTAGTTGCTGCACAGAAGCTAATGAAGATGGGCTATAGAGTTAGCGTAGGCGATAAAATAGGTTATGTAGTCACTAAAGGTGTTGGGAAGGTATCTACGAAAGTTGAGCCAGCAGTACTTGTAAAGGAATACGGATTAATTGATGTAAGTTATTACATTGATAGACAAGTAATCCCAGCTGCCCTAAGGATCCTGGGGTACTTTGGAGTCACTGAGCAACAATTGAAGAGTGCGATCAGTGGGCAGAAAAGCATATTTGAGTACTTTGGTAAAAAATAGTGTATTAATGTAGATCGTTGTAGGTAAGTATAGTGATTTCCTTAGGCTTATTAGTTATGTTGCCTAGCTTCACGCCCACTATGATCTTTATGTTCTTCTCTAAAGCTACATCTAGTAGTCTTTGAGTAATTATGCCGTCAAACACTACTGCATTAATGCTTCCTTCATTAAGCTCCTGTAACTTAGTGATTAAGTCTCTTACAGGCAGCTTCTCTACGTAGTTCCACTGAGCATCTAAGAGTACTGCCTCTAGAGTTCCATTAAGGCTTTTCATAGTATCAATGATGCTTGTCGGCAATGCCAATACTTCTCTAGATTCTTCAATTACTTCTTCTAGAGCTTTAGCTTTTTCAACTACTTGAACTTGCCTTCTTTGCTCCTTTACAGCTTTCTCAATTGGAGTTGCCTTACTTAAAGCTTCACTTATTTCTCTCCCAGATAGTTCTTCTACTTCTCTACCTGGTGGGGCTCTAGCTATGTAATCGATCTTTACATTGTTTTTAAGTAGCTCCTTCAGTATCATGTCTCCAGCTCTATCGCCATCCAGGAAGGCTATAACTTTCTCCTTTCTTTCAGCAAGATCCTTTACACTCTTAGGTATTTCAGCTCTAGCTCCACCTACTTCTACTGCATTAGTGTAGCCGTACCTCAGTAAGTTAATTACATCCGCTCTACCTTCTACAATGATTAGTTCGCTAGCCTTCTCTATGTCTGGACCTGCTGCCAGTCCCTCAGGTCCATACTTTATTGGCTCAGGCTTTCTGAGTACTGCTTCTACCTCTATGAGTAATTCCTTTACGTCAGGAACTTCCTCTTTACTCCAATTAAGCAGTATTTCCTTAGCTCTATCAACTATCTTCTTGATTTTTTCAAGCCTTAGATCAATTATTTCGCTCAACTCTATTTTAGCGTTATAAGGCCCCACTTTATCAACACTTTCAATTAAAGCAGCTACTAAAGCTGTTTCAACTCTATCTAGGTTACTTGGTATGATTATTTCACCACTACACGTATTTCCATGAGTCCTTAAGTTTACTTGTATTCTACCTATTCTTCCACTTTCCTGCAGCTCCCTTAAGTCAAGTTGTCCTCCGAAAAGCCCCTCTGTTTGGCCAAATATAGCTCCAATGACGTCTGGCTTCTCCACTATGCCGTCTACGTGTATTCTAGCCTTGATCAAGTATTTGGCCACTTCCATCACCTATGGTTAAGCGTTAAGCGTATATTGGGTCAAACTACTGCTACATTTAATTCCACAACTTACTTGACTCACTTAAATAGTTTGAATAAGCTATGGTGGAGCAGCATTATACAAAGATCTTTTAAAAGAATTTCTATTAACTAGTTGCAGAAGTTTAAATCTAGGTGGAGTAGTTGAGTAGTCGAGCTATTGAAGAATATACTTTAGTTAGATTAAAGAACGTTAGGGAAGGAGTCATAGGTGTAGAAGTAAGCTTACCTAGTGCACCCCCCCTAGTAGCAATAATTGGAAGTAGAGGCTTCGTAATGTGCGGATACCTTGATATAACTGCTGCAGATAAGCTTAATGCAGTAGCAGCTAGAGTACGTGGAGTGAATAACGTTGAGGAAATGCTGGACGGAGAAGTAGAGGCCGTTACTTCTAAAGCCGTAGAGTTAGGCATTAGAGCTGGTGTAAAAGTTAAAGAAGTAATCGACTTATTAAGCTAGAAAATGCGGGGAGGCTAAATGAATTTAGATGAAAAATACGATCTAATAACTAGGGGAACAGTTGAAGTAGTTACAGCAAGTGAGTTAAGAACACTCTTAGAAAATGTTGATAAACCTAAGGCGTACATAGGCTTTGAGCCAAGCGGCTTAGTTCACGTGGGCTGGCTCATATGGATGAACAAGGTAAGAGACTTCATTGAAGCTGGAGTAGACATGTATGTACTTGAGGCAACTTGGCATGCGTACATAAACGATAAGCTGGGCGGCAACATGGATCTAATAAAGACAGCGGCAAAGTTCGTTAAAAAAGTCATGGAGGCTTATGGAATAGACGTATCTCCAATAAAGTTCGTTGATGCTGAAGACTTAGTGAGCGACAAGAAGTACTGGGAGCTAGTAATAAAGTCGGCTAAAAACGTCTCCTTAGCTAGAGTAAAGAGAGCTCTAACAATTATGGGCAGAAGAGCTGGAGAAGCTGAATCAGATGCTTCAAAAATAATTTACCCACTAATGCAAGTCGTAGACATAATTTACTTAGACCTAGACATAGCTCTTGGAGGAACTGATCAGAGGAAGGCACACATGCTGCAGAGAGATCTAGCTGAGAAAATGGGATTAAAGAAAGCTATTGCAATTCATACACCGCTCTTAGTGAGTTTAAGCGGTCCAGAGAGAAAGATGTCTGAAGAAGTGGAAATAGATGACTACCTATCTGAAGTAAAGATGAGTAAAAGTAAGCCTGAAACAGCCATATTTGTCCACGACTCTCCTGAGGAAATAGAGCTAAAGATAGCTAGAGCATACTGTCCTCCAAGAGAAGTTGAGCTAAACCCCGTAATTCAACTGGCTAAATACATACTTTTCTCGAGAAAGTTTACATTACACGTAGAGAGGCCCATGAAGTATGGTGGAGACTTGGAAGTAAATAGCTTCAGTGAGTTAGAGAAAATGTATGGAGAGGGGGCTATTCACCCGCAAGACCTTAAGAAATCTGTGGCTAAAGCTCTAGCCGAGTACTTAAAGCCCATTAGGGCATTTATTGAAAGCGATCAAGAGACAAGATATCTGCTAAGGAAACTGAGCCAAGCTAAGATAACCAGGTGATACTGTGTTCTTACAATTAAAGGCATTTAACTCATCGAATACTGGAGTCTTGCAGAAGTTAAGTAAGCAGTACCTACTCTGCTACTTAGTCCATAGAGCCCCCTGCTCTGCCTTTAATGAAGAGGACTTCTAACAAGGTATTTTTACAGGGTGAATTAATTGAATTTGTTTGGAACAGCTGGGATAAGAAAAATCTATCCGGATGAAGTTAACCCGCATTTAGCTTATAGGCTTGGCCTCGCTGTAGCTGAAGTAGTTGGAGGTGGAAATGGCTACTTAGTTCATGATACGCGCATCACTAGTCCAGCACTAAGCTTGGCATTCATGAGTGGATTAATGGCTGGAGGCATGAATGCTTTTTACATTGGATTAGCACCTACACCTATAGCTGCCTATGCATCAATGTGGCATGGGAGGCTCGGAGTCTCTGTAACTGCTAGTCATAATCCACCTGAGTACAATGGATTTAAGTTCTACGATCACGAAGGCTATGAGTATACTAGGCGCCTTGAAGAAAGAATTGAGAGCGTTATAAATGAAGCAAAGGAGCGTGAATGGTTTAGATCTGGGAAATTCTACTTCTCTCCCGAAATAGTAGATGAATACATTGAGGACGCTGCTGCTAGACTTGAGCCTGAGAAGAAAACTATTGAGCCAAGAATAGTCTTGGATTTAGCTAATGGAGCTGGTTCTACAGTTACTCCAACTATATTGAGGAAAATTGGTGCCAGAGTATATACAATTAATGGAGATCCTGATGGCTTCTTTAAGGCAAGGCATCCTGAGCCAAGAAAGGATGTGTTAGAGGAATTCCTTCCAGCATATAAGGCGTTTAACCCAGACTTAGTGCTAGCTCACGATGGTGATGCAGATAGGCTTGCAGCTCTATCTCCAAGAACAGGCTTCATTAGGCAGGATAGATTAATAGCATTTTACGCAGCCTTAATGCTTAGGGAAAGAAGGGGAACTATCGTAGTATCAGTGGATACTGGAAGAGTAATTGATGAAGTTGTCGAAAGGCTTGGAGGAAGAGTTGAGAGATGTAGACTCGGCAAAATACACGAGAAGTTGAAGGAGATTGGTGCTTCAAACGTAGTGCTTGCAGCAGAGCCGTGGAAGCTAATAGATCCGGTTTGGGGACCATGGGTTGATGGAATTTGGCAAGCAGGCCTATTGACCAAGGCAATCATTGAAGAAGGCAAGCCTCTCGACGAACTGCTTGAAGCAATGAACATACCTGATTACCCATGGGATAGAAGAAGCTATAGGATAGAGCCCAAGGACTTACTGAACCGCGTTTATCAAGGAGTTGTAGAAGGGCTTTCAGAAGCTCTTGGAGAACCCTCTAACGTGTTGAAAATCGATGGAGTAAGATACGAGTATGAAGACTATTCATGGATATTAGTTAGAATGAGTGGAACAGAACCTAAGATAAGGATTTATGCTGAGGCTAAGAGTCATAAAAGGCTTAGGGAGATAATTGATAAAGCCGAGGGATTATTAGTAAAGACTTTAGAGAGTTGTGGCGGCAAAGTAATTGAAAAAAGTATTGGATAAAAGTGCTTAGAGGTCTACTCAAGGAATTATGCCTTAATTAATTCACTTAACTTCTCGTAGAACTTATTCCACCATTCTACAGCTGCTGAAAGCCTGTTTTCACTAAACTTTGCAGCCCATTCCTTTGATTCAAACTCTTTTGCAGCTGTAGCAACTATATCTATGGTCTTTTTGCTATCCCAGAAGACTGGTTGAGCTCTAGCTTTCTCTTGATAATCAACTATATCTCTATACTTCTTCTTTAAAATGTCAATTATATTGCTTACACCCATTAATTCATTAAGGATCTTTGGAAGCCTGGCCTCAATCCAGCCTCTGTGGAACCTGCATGAACCGATGTTATCGTCGAAGTACTCCCATAGAGCTCTCTCAAAGCTCTTTTTAGCATATTCCTCTGGAGGGAGAAATACGCTTGCATATAAAGTCCAGTATCTCCCAGTGATAGCTAGTGGTGCTACGAGCCCTGGGGTCCAGTAGTAGTTTGGAGTTATGTGTCCTTCTTCTCCAAATGGAGCATATACAATTAAGTCCTCAAACTTTATTCTCAGAGCTTCAACTCTTTCCTTATAAAGTACGTCAAGGATCTTTGCAGAAGACCTCAGCCCTCTTTCCCCTATTAATCTAATCAGAGGTTGTTTACCCCAAGCAAGTCTCTCTATTATTTCAATAGCTAGATCTGCATTGTGCTTGCTGTACTCAATTCTGTACTCACTTGGATTAAATAGTGGCTTACTTGATAGACCTACTTCATCTGGCTTAAGCAATCCTCTCTCTAAAGCTTCAAATATGAAGCCTATTAAGTGGCCCAACTCTATGGCGTCAAAGCCGTATGAATCCGCTAACTCAACTACTCTCTCAATTTCATGTAGATCGAATATCCCTATGAATGGCCCTAGGCCTTCGTATGGCTCGTAATCACTCTTATACTTCCCTTTCCTAACTTTCTTACAAGCTATGGGGCATGGCTCTCCACATACCTTCCAGCTCTTAGTCTCAATAGCTTCCTTATTGAACGGCTCCCACATGTACTTCATTATTAATCCATGCAATTTATCTCTTAATTCTATGGGCAAGTATATGTTGTTAAAGTTAAACATTGGTGTAGCAGTTTTAAGGTGTGGATAGTTTGATCCGAATGTACCGCCGCTCTTCAATTTATCATCATATCTATACTTTACGCCGGCCTTAATTACCTCCATTGGGTAGCTTGTCCCAACGTTCTTAATAAACCAGTCCATGATCCACTTAGACTCATTTAGCTGCAAAGGCCTATCCTTACTTACGTCATATAATCCTCCATAAATTATTGCAGCAACGTGGTGAGCTCTGTAGAGCACACTGCCTGGGCCTCCACGTGCAGCAAAGTCTTCACTGCCTAAGTCCATTTCACCGCGGTGGAGTGTTATTGAAAATAGTGCACCTATGTTAGTGTACTTTGAAGCAGGTCCTACTAGAATGCTTCTGCCATTGTATTTACTATAGAAGTCTTTATGCTTCTCACTCAAGTACTTTTGTAAAGCATATACCCCTTTAAAGTCTCCATAACCTACCCATATTTCTTCAAGCTCTTTATCATTTATTTCAGTGAACTCAACTTTAGGAACTCCATCACCTTCATCGTATACTTTAATTATTAGAGGAACTTCACTACTGCCAATAATTGATAGTGCATCCACTTTTAACTTAAATTGATAGGCTGCTCCACCCATTGAAGCTACGTGGAGCCCCCTAGTCAATGGACTTCTAAATACTGCTACTAATCTGTTAACTCCATAAAGCTTTGTTCCAGCCAAGATTCCTCTGCCAATTACTAAGGCATTGAGGGGGCTATACGGTGGTTGATTATAAGTCTTTAGCTCCTTTAAATGCACTTCAATGCCTAAATCAATGGCCCCCATGACTTCTGGAACTGCATATTCCTTTACCCAACTACTTCTCTTACTAACATCAATAAATAGAGCTCTATAGTTCATGGCACGAATTCCCCGGTATGTTTCATGTTTCAACAGATATAAAACTGTTGCTAATGTCTTCATGGATGCTGATGGCCGTGCTTAAAACTATTTTCTAATAATACAAGTAAATCCATAGAGTAAACGACTTACAACACATTACTGCATAAAGAGGGATCTATACGTCATCGATCATGTGAGAAGAGAGGATCCTCTAGAGGGCAATGTACATGCAGAGTGTTTTTCTCTAAATATTATATGTGCGTGGAAAAGGTTGCTGCCTTGATATATGTTCATTAAATACTAAATACTTAAGATAGTGATTAACTCACTGTATATGGCGGGAGCTACACTGACTTTGCTTATAGGGCTTAATATGGTGTTTGTTCCAACTAAATCCTTTAACCTTAGGCGTAGAAGCCTATTATATGCATTTCCTATAAGGAGTGGGTGCACTGCTCCAACCATTATCTCTCTTGCTCCAAGCTCTTTAAGAGCCTTCACGGCTTCTATTATGGTTCCGCCAGTACTTATTATGTCGTCAACTATAATGACGTTCTTTCCAGCTACATTAACTCCCCCGGTTTCAATTACTACCTTCTCAGCTGTAATGCGAGTTTTCTTCAGTACAGCGTACTCAAGTCCATTTAATTCCTCACTCATAACTTTTGCCCATTGTTCAGCTTCTTCATCAGGACCTATGACAACAGTATTTTCAATATCGTGAGTTCTTTCAAAATATTTTGCAAGTTCCCTTACCCCAGTTATATTGTGAAAGTTTGCACCAAACAAGTCGCTTGGATTACTTATTCTATGTAAATGCATGTCTATAGTAATTAAGTGATCTATTTTAACTGCTTTAAACATCTTGGCGAGTGTGTAAATGCTTATAGCTTCACCCGGGTTAAATCTAGCGTCCTGCCTGGCATAGCTCATGTACGGTATTACAGCAATAACTTCTTTAGCACCAAGATCCCTTAACGCATCAATAGTTAAGATTGTTTCAAAAATTGCTTCATTAACGTTTCTCTGAAGACTATTAATGTAGACTACTGTCCTGCCATCAACTTTTGTTAAAACTCTGACATAAGTCTCTCCATCAGGAAACTTCCTAACTTCTAATGAGCCGAGTTCAAATGCACCAATGCTCGATAACTCTATCGCTAAATGCTCTCCATTTGAGCCCCCTAGGACGAGAAGTTCTTCATTCATTGAAGTTCGCCCCTCCCATCAAAACTTGTTTAAAGTTGCATAAAGTATTTAAGCCTTTATATCTATGAAGGAATAAATCAATAAAATTATTTGGTTTAAGACTATGCTGTGGGAATAGTATTTTCTCCCTCATGTATCCAATTACATAGAATGCTACTATTAAGACAATCATTACGCCTATAGCTAGAGCTTTACCAAGATCATTTATTCTAACAAGCAGCCATGTAAATGAATCCATGCCATTGCATTTGCTTGATATTATGTAAAAGGTCATGGTGTTCTGCATAGCTCTCACTCTTATTTAAGTATCTTTTCAACACAATTCCTATCCGCTTCAGAGAGCTCACTTTTACTCAATAACCTTAGAGCATTATTCAAGCAGTCCTCTACACTACTAGCATTCATTCATACTTAACTAACATTTCACTATTCTATTTCTATCCATGTAGTCAGTGATTAGTTCTTTATAAAAGACTGCTGGAACATCGGTAACTAGAGCTGTAAGCACAAAGGCTATGAATAAAGCACTTGTATAGATTACGTGTCTGTACACCATTCTATGAATGACCCTTATTTAAGTACTATAGTGAGTAGATTAAATAATTGGCTCCTTCCCCATTGTAGAAAGCGCTTACTTTTAAGGGCATTTGAAAAATGATCCTTAATTAGAGAAATGTACTTTAAGGTGTGGAAGACCTGTAAATGATGGTGTACTGAAATTAAAAAGCGGCTAGTCATTATAATAACTGAGCCAAGGCACTTGACTGAGGTGATCAATACTCTTAATCTTAGGGGATTGGAGTACGTCATACCCAATGACTTTACAAAGATCTCTTTTAACGAAAACGACGTTGTTTACACAGATCTACTTGAGTTAGCGAAGTTAAGCACCTCCGCACGCATCGTATTGTTTAACGAATCCAACCCCGCTAAATCTCTTGAGGAGGCAATACTGGCCTCTAAGGGCCGAAGCAAGTATAAGGAAGTAGCTGTAGGCATAGATCCGGGAAGACTCATTACAGTAGCTGTAATTACTGATGGAGAGCTAGCTTCTTGGCTGAGAACCGATAGTTTAAGTGCATTAATGGATTATGTCAACAAAATAATTGAATCCACTCCATCCGTGAGTTATCGAATTAGGGTTGGATGCAATGCCTTAGGGCTCAAGATAGCTAAAGCATTAAAGGACTCCGTTAAATCAAGGGCAGTAGTAGAGTTAGTTAGTGAAAAACACAGCAGCCCTAGCTTAATGCACAGGAATCCATTTGTATTTAGAGTAGTGTCTAGAGTAAAGACTTCTAGAAGGAAAGACCTTTATGCTGCTGTAAGCATAGCTTTGAGAAAAGGACAAGTGATTGAAAATGGTTAAAGTTATTCTTAACGAAGGTAAAGTAATCCACGTATATGGATCAGCATTAATAGAAGTATTGAAGGGATCTATAAGCATTTACGGTAAGAGAGTTAAAGCTAGTGAAAAAGTACTTCTACATAAGTACCGCAGCTATCCACTAGTAGCATTAGAGGAATCAGTAATTAACTTAGTCATGCCTGAGGAATCCTACATTAAGGAGGTCAAGGATCAAGTTATATATGAATGGATGTCTATAGCTGAAGAAATAATTGATGAAGAGCATAAAGCTGTAGTAGTAATTGGAGGTGTAGATAGTGGGAAGTCATCCTTTATAACTCTTCTATCCAATAAATTTGTTGAGAAAGGCTTTAAGATAGCAGTAATAGACTCCGACATAGGTCAAGCAGACATAGGGCCTCCGGGATTCATAGCGCTTGGAGTTCCAGAGAAGCAAATTATATGGCTTAGGGAGCTGAAGCCTCTATCAATGAAGTTCATAGGTGACATTAGGCCTCAGTACTACGTTGATAAAATAATATGCGAAGTATTGAATCTAAAGAACTTAGCGTTGCAAGAGCTAAAGGCATCGGTAGTGCTAGTAAATACTGATGGATGGATCTCTGATCCACAGGCCATAGCCTACAAATACAAATTCATTGAAGCTGTGGAGCCCACGGCACTAATAGTGCTTGGCATAGATCTTAAGGGCTTATTTAAGCACTTTGAGAAGACTGGAGTAAGAGTATTTGAACTCTCGTCCCCGCTTCACGCTAAGCAAAGGGATAGAGATGAGAGGAGAAAGCTTAGGAGTGAGAGATACGCATCATTCCTTAAAGAAGCTCCATTGAGGAAGTATAAGCTGAGTGAATTAATGATTGATGGCTTCCAATTACTTCAAGGAGTAGATGTTGACCCAATGAAGATCCGTAGTGAAACAGGTATTAACGCAATTTACGCCTCTATAAATGCTGATACATTAAACATAGTTGTTCAGCAAAGCATTAGTGAAGTAGAAGTGGATAGAGTTAAAAAAGTATTTGGAGTCAGTAAAGCCAGGGTCTACTATCCAGGATTTGAAAAAGGCTTTTATGTAGCTTTAACTGACTATATGGAGGCTGATCACCCTGGATTAGTTGATGAAATAGATTTCTTAAATAAAGTCATTGCCGTATATACACACTTTGAGGGAAGGCCTAAAATGATAAAGTTTTCTAAAATAAAGCTCTCCAGAGATTACTTTGATCAATTGGTGGAGTGAGCAAGCTATGGATTGCTCAGACTACTTTAAAGTTCTTACTTCACTAAGGTATTTTGGTGAAATACCTGAAGACTACGAGATCACTAGGCTAGCTCATAGAGTTAAGGAGCCGTTTAAAGCGAGAGTGCAGAAGGCAGTGTTTGGAGTGTACAGCAATTTAATTAGCTCAAGAGAGTCCCTCTATAAATACATGGGAGTCAGTAGAGAGTATGAAGCTTATGAAAAGCTTGTTAGCGCTATTCAAAGCCCTTTAAAGCCCTCATTCAAGGACTTCAGCAACTTCTTCACTGAAGTAGAAATAGATCTAAATGATTTGCCATTCATAAAATACTATAGAGAAGATGGAGGCAGCTACTTGACTGGCAGTATATTCATATCTTGTATAGACGATGTTTGTAATGCATCGTTTCACAGAGTCATGAGGATCAATGGCTCTAGAGCTGTTGTAAGAATAGTTCCAAGGCATTTACACAGAATATACACGAATTACCGTGAGAGAGGTGAAGATACTCCAGTTGCAGTAATACTTGGATCACATCCATTAATCGAAGTTGCTTCAGCTGCCAGTCCTCCATACGGAGTCTATGAAATGTGGGTTGCAAACAAGCTTTTAGAAGGCTGCCTTAACTTAGCTTATACACCTATTTATGAATTACCTATACCTACTTGTGCCACCGTAGTGCTTGAGGGCGTGATCGCTGGTGAACTGCATGAGGAGGGTCCATTTGTAGACATCCTTGGAATACCTGATCAAGCTAGAATGCAGCCTGTATTCAAGTTTGAGAAAGCATACATCAACGTCGGCTTAGAAGATCCCTTAATTCATGCAATAGTTCCAGGGCTTGAGGAACACGTATTATTAATGGGCTTCCCAAGGGAGGCAAGCATATGGGATTCCGTTAGAAGAGTTCACAGCGATGTTCGCTCAGTAAGGCTTACTCGAGGAAGCGGTGGCTGGCTCCACGCTGTCATATCAATTAAGAAGAGTAGTGAGGGGGATGCAAAGAACGTAGTAATGGCGGCCTTTGCAGGGCATCCTAGCTTAAAGCACGTAGTTGTAGTTGATGAAGATATAGATGTAGATGATCCATACAGCGTTGAGTGGGCTATAGCCACTAGGTTCCAGGCTTCGAGGGGGCTTATTGTGATCAAAGGATCTAGGGGGAGCACGCTAGATCCAAGTAGCGTAGATGGTTTAACTGATAAAGTAGGCGTAGATGCGACTAAACCTATTGACAAGGATCCAAAGCTATTTAAGAGAGCTGGAATACCTTGATACTCTAAGGTGTCTTCATTTGTATTTAACTAGAGTTGAAGAGAGAATGCTTAACGGGGAGTTTGGTGAAGCTGTATCGGTAGCTATGAAGATCTTAGTGAAGGTTGGTGAAGCTCTTGGGGCTAGTAGGCTCATTGAAGTAAGCCATGTACATATATCAGGCGTCTCCTATAGTAACATAGGTGAGCCTGGATTAGAGTATTTAGAGAAATTAGCTTCAAATAAGCCTAAGTTCTTAGTGTATACAACAGTTAATCCATCGTGCGTAGACTTAAGTCTTTCCTCAAAGATAGTGTCGTTGGAGAACTGGGAAAAGCAAGCCATTATAAATGAAATCCTTGAATCAATGGGCTCTAAGGCCTCCTACACTTGTACACCGTATTTACTTAGGAGGCCATTCGCATTTGATCGTTTGGCTTGGGGGGAGAGCAGCGCTGTGGCAATGGCTAATTCATTCTACGGGGCGTTCACTAATAGAGAGGGAGGACCTCTTACTATAGCTGCAGCCATAGCTGGCAGAACATACATGGCCGGCCTTCACTTAATGAGTGAGAGGAGGGTTAAGCACATAATTAAAGTACCTTCACTAAATAATGAAGCTGAAGCAAGTCTTCTAGGTCTATACATAGGTGAAGAATACAGCGAGATCTCTCAAATTACTGGGGCCTCAGAGTGGAGTTACAGCATGATTAAGGAATTTCTTGCTGCATCAGCTGCAAGCGGTAGCCACGCTTTAATACCACTTGATGGAATTACCCCTAGGGGCACTTACATAGTTGAAGAGAGTGTTGAAAGATCTAGCATTGATAGACGGGAACTAGAGCATTACTACAATAAGGTTTCTAAAACTCTAGAACTAGGGGAGGAGACGCTTGTATACATAGGTTGCCCTCACTTATCCCTTAGTGAGCTGCGTCAGCTATCTATAATGCTTGATGGAAGGAGACTTAAGAAAGGAGTCCACTTCTTAGTCACAGTGCCGGGAACTTATAGAGCTCTTGGAGTCCTAGATCATTCTTTGAGGAAAGCTGGAGTAGAAATAGCCGTTGGCACATGTCCCATAGTATCCAGGATCACTGTTAAACCAGACATAGTGCTCACCAATAGTGGTAAAGCTTTATTCTACTTAAGCAGGCTTCACAAGTTTAACGTGGGCTTAGCAAGCCTTGTAGACATAGTTAAGTTGGTGAGCGAGAAGTGATTTCACTGAAGGCTAAGCCTGTAATTGAAGGAGAGTGTTGTGGAGAGCTATTCTTAGTTGATAAAAGGATATCGTTCTATGGAGAAGTGGATCCTGCTACTGGAGAAGTGCGTGGAGTTGAAGGAAGCTTTAAGGGAAAGGTTTTAGCAATACGTGGCACTAGGGGTTCAACAGTTGGCTCATATATAGTCTACTCTTTGAAAAAACACGGAGTTGCACCAAAATGTATAGTGGTGGAGGATGCTGAACCCATATTGATTGTTGGATGCATTATAGCTGAAATACCTCTAGTTAAAGTTGAAGGGTTTAATGAACTTGTAAAAGCCTTTTCACTAGGCTTTAAGAGGGCTAGGTTAGTTAGTGAAAGGGGTGCTTTAATTATTGAGTAAGCGGGGAGCTATAGTAGCTATTGAGGGACTTGATGGAGCTGGTAAAACAACTGTAGCTAAGTGGCTTGTAGGGCGACTCATTGAAATGGGTATTAAAGCTGAGTATACATACGAGCCCACAGATTCAAAGTTTGTAGAAGCTCTTAAAAGCTACAGCAATGTTAGAACTCCTCAATTAGATGCATTAGCTTACGCAGCAGATCGATTAATCCACTTATACAAAGTAGTGATTCCATTAATAGATCAGGGTTATGTGGTAGTAATGGATAGATACTTTTACTCAAGCATTGCTTATCAAGGAGCTATGGGGGTTCCCCCAAGCTGGATTATGGATGTCAATAGGTATGCTAATCCACCAGACTTAGCAATATACATAGATGTAGATCCTGAGATAGGACTCCGTAGGGTGAAGTCAAAGAATGCTGCTAGAAGATTTGAGGAGTACGAAAGCTTAAAGTTGCTTAGAGAAGCCAGGAGAATTTACTTAAAGTTAGTTGAAGAAGGATTGTTAGTGTATGTCAACGGCATGAGGCCTCTAGAGGAGGTAGAGATGGAGGTCTTAAGGCATGTATCAGCCTGCCTTGGACTTCCCTTCTTCACTAAATAATTCCTTCTTTATTCTCATTATTCTTTCAAGAACCTCTAGCCAACCTATAACGTCTCTATAGCCCTCATCAATTGAGTGCTGTGGTAGTGTTGAAAGAGCATCTATGACTCTCCCCTCAAGATCTTCTAGTACTTTAAGCACTAGAGCTCTAGAAGCTACTTCCTTGGCTTCTTCATCGCTTTTAACAATGTATACTCTACCGTGCTCAGGGCATATCACTTCACCTGTTTTAAGTTTAAACAATGGGAGATAGCATCCCTCTACGGGGCACTTTTGAGCAAGCATTGCTGCCCCAGTCTTTAGCAATTCAGCCATTTTCTTCTCAACAACTTTCCTATTTTCAATAGTCATTTTCTCCATCCTTCCTCAATCATATTACTCTACTAACTCACTATTATTGTTTACCATATTTTATAGTGAATAAGCTTGCGAGCTCTTTATGAAAGTCTTCAATTGTCCTAGCATACGATGTGATCGCTAATGCTTTAGGAGAGAAGCGGATATTAGGAAGATTTTATGGTTCATAGAAATGTAGTGGGAGGTGGAGTGATCCTGTGGCTAGCGCTCCAAGCCCATATAGCAGTGAGGCTAGGATTAAGCAAGCTATGGTCATGTTACTCAATATAGTTAATGATGCAAGCGTCCCTAGAAATATCCGTAGAGCAGCTACTGAAGCCTTAAATAATTTAAGGGATGAAACGTTGACTCCAGGTGTTCGTGCAGCAAACGCTATTAGTGCTCTAGATACAGTTAGCCAGGATCCAAATATGCCTATACACACTAGAGTAAGAATATGGAATGTAATAACTCTCTTAGAGACTATCAAGGATTAATGGATGATACTACGTGGCGAATGTAAGAGTTAGAGGAGTAGCAGCTACAGCTATATCAAGGATATTGATTGAAGAAGGCCATAGAGTTGTTCAAGCAAGTAGAGTGATGCAGTTAAGACTTGGCATACCATTCGATACATCTCCAGCTGATGTAACTGTAAAAGATGGAGATCCAGGGGAATTAATTGTAGTAGGCTTTCCAGAGAAAGTGGCAGAAGTCGTCAATAGCTTAGTTAACTCACTAAAGTACGTCTTTGTCTGGAAACCTAGGCTTAACTTACGCTCAGTAGTTGTTGGAAGAGTTATTGATTCAAAGAATGGAATATGTGTAGTTGAATTACCGAAGGAGTTGAGAGCTTCATTAAGCAATTGCTTTAAGAGTCCAGGAGAACTGGTAACTTTATCGATAATTAGGCCCGCTGTGAAGCCATTTGAAGAAGTCATTGTAAGCCGTGAGATCACCGTTACTGGCACTTACGTTTCCCTTACTTATGGAAGCACTAGAGTTAGCTTAAGTGAGCACATAGTCAGTGAAGAGAGGAGAAGAGATCTTTTAGCAATAGCTTTAAAGGCTCTTGTAGGCAAGGGACTTGGAATTAGATTTAGAAGTAATGCAGCCTACGGAAGTGACAGCGATATCTTAAGTGAATTAATGAGCTTAGAGGAATTACTTAAGAACATAATCTCAAGAGCTCAAAGCACTAAAGAGCCAGAGATCATATATGATGGAGAGGGATTAAGCATATTGGCTTTAAGCAGGCCTTCATATAGCATTCTTGACGAAATTCGAAGCAAGGTTTATCCAACAGTGAGGAGACATCATGAGCTAAAGTTTAATAGTAGAGAACTCTCAAACACTGTGGACTATGTTGAAGATCTAATTAGTAAAGGCATTGATAGAAGCCGCGTTGAGGAAGAATTACTAAAGCAAATAGTTGAGAAGTCAACTAGCTTAGGTAGAATAGAGCTACATCACGTAAAGCCTAATGGAGAAGTATATAAGCTTACCCCAGGTTCAATACTTAAGGCCAGCATTTATGGAGATAATATAAGGATGATCATTAGGAGGAGCCTTAGGGGAGGAGGAGTCTTGAATGGCTTAGGTATTGAAAAGAAGCCTGGGGACTACTGCATTACACTAATTGACTCAAGCAAGTGGTTTATAGTGCATAAATACTATAGATCTAGTGGTGAATTGCTGGGAACATACGTGAACATCAATACTCCTCCAGAAGTTACTCCAGGCAAAATACGTTACCTAGATCTCTTAGTGGACGTAGTTCTTACAAACAATGATAGGAGAATAGTTGACTTAAGCGAATTAGAATACTATAGGGCAGAAGGCATAATACCTCAGCAGTTGTACGAAAAAGCCGTTGAAGCACTTAGTGAAGTCCACAGCAACTTCCCAGACGTGGAAGCGGCTTTCAATACGTAAGAATAGATCATAGGAGCTTTGCGAAGACCCCCTTAGGTCCTTTATAGGATACAAGGATGTGTTCGGTATTAAAGGCTATTGCTTCTTCGCATCTTTTACTAAGGCCTATTAAACCTATGGTTCCAGGGCCCCACCTTTCAGTCACCCAATCAACTACTAGTTCACTAGCTTTCTGAATGCTGTACCCTTGACTTACCAGTAGTGCTACGCGGAGAGAAGCCATTGAAAGTATTATTACTTCACCAACTCCTGTAGCAGCGATAGCAGCGTATGCGTCTGCATAAAATCCGGCGCCCGGTATAGCTGAGTCTCCAACTCTGCCCGGCATTTTAAGCCATATGCCTCCTGTGCTGACAGCACTTGCTAAGGCTCCATTCTTATCTAGAGCTACAGCTCCAACCGTGTCAAGGAGGCCTAACTCCTTGGCTATAGATCTGTTCCTTAAATAAAAGCTGTATTCACCTGCTCTATACTTATTCAATTGCTCAACGTATCTTTCAAGAAGCCTTTTGCTGGGCTCCTCGAGCTCTGGGAGGCCTCTTGCTTTAGCTAACCTATCAGCTCCTTCACCTACTAACATAACGTGATCTGTTTCATCCATAACTATTTTTGCTAACTTAATTGGATTCCTAGTAGCCTTAACTCCTCCAACAGATCCAGCTCTCATAGATCTCCCATCCATTAATCCAGCATCTAGCTCCCTGTAACCAGCTATATTGAGCACGCTCCCTGATCCAGCGTTTAACAAACCACTGTCCTCCATAAATGAAACTGATTCAACTACTGCTTCTATAGCAGAGCCTACTTCAATAAACCTCCAGCCGTGTTCAAGGGCTTCTCCAATAATTTTCACTGCTTCATCTACTAGTTCTCTTGGAGCTCTCCACAAGCCGGCTCCTCCATGTAAGAGTAAGGCTGGGTGATTCATAGTTGACCACGCTTTAAACATATTTATGGGTAAAATAAATGTCTTCAAGTTGGTGAAAGAAGCTTGTCCTACCTAGAGGAAGCTGTGACTAAAAGGCTTAATGCTACAGCCTACTCGCTGGTTTCATTAACACTGCCTATATCGGTCATAGGGCTAGCGCTAGTGATTCCAAGAGAAATCAGCTCAATAATCTCTGGGAATCCTTTGCAGTCTCTATCATCTATGGACATATTGCTCATAGCTCTATCAAACTCCTACTTGATATACGTAATTGCATCTAGCGCAGCATCCTACTTCTTAATGAAGAGCGTGCGTCAACACATACATTACAGCAACATGCTTAGCTTGAGGAATATTATTGAACAAGGGGATTACAGTAAAGCACTAGAATACCTACACTTTGAAAATACTGCTAGAAGCATTCCATCGCCTATATCTAGCTTCCTACTAACGCTATTTACAGGAGGCTTAGCTTATCCATTAATGCTGTACGTTTGTGAGAAGAGCATTAGAAGACATGATTACTCAGAGTCTGCTCTAATGAGCTTTAAGCCCATTGGATTAATTACTTCATTAAACCTCCTCTTCGACTTACTGCTAACTACAGTAACCTTTGGGTTTTGGATGATTGCCTGGGCTCACAGAGTTGTTAAAAACTTCAATACTCACGTAAACTCCATGCACTTAAAGTTATCAATAAGTGAGAGCAAGAGCGCTAAGTACTCTAAATCCAATAGAGTAACCTTCTACTTAACTGCTCCACTTCTATTGATTGTTCCAGCAGCGTTGAAAATCCCCGTGTACCCCATCAATGTTATAGCTTCGTCAATCCTCATAACTCTCGTAGCTTATTTACTTAAGGAAAAAAGCTTTACTTTACAAGTTCTTGGAGTAATGCTTTCAGAGTACTATGTACTAGTGTTAGTTGGTGTAACTAGCTTTCTTTCATCAATTAACTATGCATCATTCCTAGAGTATTTCCTGGATCAATATGAAGGTCTCTCTAAAGTTGGATTCTTTGAGACAATGCTTTTTATATTCCAGAATAACTTAAGAGTTATGTTAATAGGTTTAGTGCCTTTACTAGGCTCGCTAGTGCTTGGTTTAGCTGTAGGGAATACTGCCTTCTATCTAGGGCTAATGATGTCAAGAAGCCTCGGAGTATTGAGTGTACTTATAATGCCTCACACCCCTCTAGAGCTTCTTGCATATGCTATATCAGTATCAATATCATTTAGATCCTTTGCATGGGGATTAAAGAAGGTTTTCTATAAAGCTCTTGGAGCATTGCTAGTGTTAATACTTGCAGCATTAGTGGAGTCAGTACTAATAGTTGCTGTAAGGTGAGATGATGGCTATAAAAGTGATGTCGTTTGATGTATGGGACACTCTCTTCAATTTAAATAATTATGTAAGAGAATTAGTGAGTGAAGTATCTAGACTTACTGGAGCCCCTTATGTTGAAGTAGCAAATGCATTCATGAATTTAAGAGAGTTCTTAAAGAGCGTTAGGAGAAGTAGTTCAATGAATCCACACAACTACACGTTGTTTAGCCAGGAGCTCATTGCTAAAAGCCTTAAGATAGACGTAGACTACATTAGGAGAGCAATTGTTAGAGCTGCTTTAAACATAGATGTAGAAGAGCTCGTTGTAGCTGGAGTTAATGAAGTATTAGCAGAGCTTAAAAACAGCTTTAGTCCATTAATGATAATTATTGGAAACACAATGATATGGCCTTCTACAATAACTAGGCTATTAATTGAGAGAGCAGGCATAGCTAACTACTTTATTAAACAGTATTATTCAGATGAAATAGGCTTCTTTAAACCATTTAAGGAGTCATTCCATAAAGCCTTAAGTGATCTAGGAGTCCACCCTAATGAAGCATTACACATAGGGGATCAAGTAATTGAAGACTATGAAGGAGCTCTAAAAGCAGGTCTATGCGCTGTACTAATAGATCGCGGACTTAACTCAAGTAAAGGCATAGTAATTGAAGGAGGCAGGGGATATAGAGTGAAGTCCATTACAGAGGTGCCTAAAGTAGTTAAATTAATTGCTGAAGCAAATTAGTAAATCTAGGGCATAAAAACTACTCTGCATTACTAATTCCGGGCGCTTGAATTGAGGGCAGCGCTATTGAATGAATTAGCTGAAGTAAGGACTGGAGATATACCTAGAAGAAACATAGAATTGCCGTTTAAAGAAGAACCTCTAGACATAGTTGACAATGCTCCCGAGCCGGAGCCTGACTTTAAGCAAGTATTGATAAGAGTTGAAGCATGCGGCGTTTGTTACACAGACATAGATATCATTGAAGGGAGGGTGAAGTGCAAGATCCCGCTCATACTTGGACACCAAGTAGTAGGTAGAGTTGAAGCCCTAGGTCTTGGAGCTAAAGGAAAAGTAGGAATTGGAGAAAGAGTTGGAGTAGCCTGGATTGGGTGGAGCTGTGGAAAGTGCAAATACTGTGTAACGGGCCTTGAAAACCTCTGCAGCGACTTCAAGCCAACTGGCTGTAATATTGATGGAGGTTACGCTGAATACACTGTTGCATACGAGGACTATGTGTATAGAATCCCCGAAGTGTTCGAGAGCTATGAAGCAGCTCCTCTACTATGTGCAGGCTCCGTAGGTTATAGAGCTCTTAAGCTAGCAGGAATGGCGGATGGGTTAAGGCTTGGATTATTCGGCTTTGGCGCTTCAGCTCACATCCTCATACAAGTCGCTAGAAGGCTTTATCCAAGCAGTGAGATATACGTCTTTAGTAGAAGCAGCAATCATAGGGAACTTGCATTAAGGCTTGGAGCAGACTGGGTTGGCCACCCATTGGATATCCCCCCAAAGAAGTTAGATAGAGCAATAGACTTCACGCCGGTAGGTGAAACTGTGCCTAAAGCTATGGAGGTTCTTGATAAGGGGGGAAGACTCGTAATCAATGTTATAAGGAAGCAAACTCCAGTGAACTTAGACTACGTTAAGCATTTGTGGATGGAGAGAGAGGTTAAAACAGTTGCCAACGTCTCTAGGAGGGACGTAGAGGAGTTCCTAGGTATTGCAGCCAGATGCTCAGTGAAGCCTGAAGTCGTCTTATATAAGCTTGAGCAAGTCAACGAGGCAATCAGGGATTTAAAGAAAGCTGTTTTAAGGGGTTCAGCCGTCCTAAAAGTGCATTGAAGACCGAGGTAGCAAGCCAGCTAATTCATGGAGTCAGCCAAATACAGCTACTTCCTTAATTAACTCTCCTTTCCTAAACCTACTTACTGATAAACTCAGTGCTTCAGACACTCTAGGTCTTCCTTCAATTATCCAATCAGCCATTATTTCGCCTACTGAGGGAGACATCATGAATCCATGGCCGCTGAAGCCTGCTGCTATGTAGAGGCCTTCTAAGTCGTCGAGAGGCCCGATTATTGGATGGTGATCTGGAGTCATATCGTAATAGCCTGTCCAGTACCTCAGCAAGTATACTTCCTTCATCCACGGGAAGTACTTAACCCATACCTTAGATGCTTTGTGTAAAAACTTAAGCTTGCTCAGCGGTTTATCGCTGTACTTTTCAGAGATCTCTGAGCCTACTAAGAAGTTTCCATGAGGTGTCTGCACTATGTAGCTTGAAGTAGTCCAGTCTATTATGAGGGGCTTAAATAAATCTCTATAAGCCTCTGTAATAAATGCATGCTTTGGCACAGGCTTTATTGGAATACTTATATTTAAAGGCTCTAGCAACTTCACTGTATCATATGCTGTAGCTAGAACTACTGTGCTTGATTCAATAGAGCCTGCACTTGTCTCTACTCCTAAAACCCCATTCTTATTCAACAAGATCTTTTTAACTTCAACCCCCGTTAGTACTTTACAGCCTTTTTCAACTAACAATTGCCACGATCGGAGAATTAAATCGAATGGAGAGGCCTTTCCAGCTAGAGGATCGTACACCGCAGCCAAAAGATCCTTAGTTACAATCGTTGGCGCTAAGCGTTTTACTTCACTTAAATCAATAACTTTTGTTGGAACTCCAAGCTCGTTTTGAAAACTTACATAAGTTTTGAACATCTTTAGATCCTCTTCTCTGCTGAGGAGCCATAAATAGCCGCTTCTCTCATAGAATACTCCAAGCTCGTCTCTAAGCTCACTCCATAACTCAATAGCCCTCTTCATTAAAGCTATGTGTTCTCTACTAGTGAACGAAGCCCTTATGCCTGTAGCACACTTATAAGTATTCCCTGACCCTGGGTACTTTCTCTCTATAATAGTACTCCTTACTCCTTTCTTTAATAAATAATATGAGATCATTAGCCCAGTTGATCCGCCTCCAACAATTAATATATCACTCTTCATCTTCATCACTTACGAAGTACTTTAGTTGAATAGGCATTAGTGGGGGCCTTGAAGGAGGATAGTTTAACTCATCTATTCTTAAGCTTGTTGCCTTAGCCAGTACTCTAGCGATTATTGATAGGCAGTGCCTTCCTTGACAAGATCCCATGCCTACTCTTAAAAGCCTCTTAATGCTCTCTAAGTCTCTGTAACCTTTCTCTATAGCTCTTAATACATCGCTTAACAATACGTCCTCACATCTACATACAATTACTTTCTCTGGATCCATATTGCTCTCACATCCATTGCCACTTCTCTTGGGACTTCCACTGTAATAGACCATGTGTTGAGGTATCTCCATGCCTTCACTACTTTACCTAAGCCAAGCTCTCTGCCATCCCTTCCTAACAATACAACTACATCTCCTTTAACAGGTTCTGGAAGAAATTCGTATGGTAAAGTTACATACGATGCCCCGCTCTTTGAAAGATCTATTACAAACATAGCTAGCCCGGGGCATTGAGGCACGCATACTCCGCATCCATTACATTTATCCCAGTCAACTCTAGGAACGCTATATATGGACTCCTTTGATATAGCTCCATAGGGGCATGCATAAATGCATACATCGCATGGAATTTCCTCAGGGCATTCAACAATTACTACCGGTCCTTTCTTAAGTCGTTCGCTGGGAGGAATGATGTCCAAATCCTCTAGATCTTTGTGTGTTAAATACCCAAGCTTCTTAAATTCCAAAATTAGCCACCTGAGTAACTGCTCCTAAGGAAATACTCTCATAGCCATGCACGCTTTGAGTAGCTACTTAGATATAGTATTATTTAAATCATTAGGAGAGAAAAATAATTACATTGAGTTCACTTTCTTTACTCTTCTTGTAGCAACCACATCTGCACCGCAAATGTCTTTAATTATTACTTGGCCTATTTCAACCGGCGCCTTAAGCTCTATAGATGCTGTAGCCTTCATTACTTCTTGAATGCATTTCTTTGGCACAGGCCTGTTAGTTTTAACCGATACTGTAGGTAGATCGCCTCCTACAACTTTGACTACAGACATGACGATTCTTCTTGGATCAGTTACCTCCTGCTTTGCATACTCCACTCCCCTCGGACACAGCGCTCCCTCGACTTTTAATGACCCTCCAGGCTCTACACTTACCTTGAGTGTACAGCTAGCTGGGCATATTATGCATGTAAGCTCTCTTTCACTCACTAGGGATCACCTCCATAGAGATCTTTTCTGCAGAACTAGCTCTCTCCAGAAGCCTCTTAGTCAGTTTAACTCTTATCATTTCAGCCGGTCTAACGTTAAATTGCTTCATTTTCCAGCCTATCTCAGGGATGGCAACTATTACGTTTTTCTCAGGTTGCTGAACTCTAGCATAAAGTATTACATCCCTCTTACCGCTAATGTAATGTGGAACTATGAACCTAATGTTTCTCCCCCTCACAACTGGTTTCCAATCAATTGTCGGTATTCCATCATTTTCAATGAAGTAACGAGCTCCTTCTGCAGCCAGCTCTCCTTGCTCAACTACGTAGTCAACTAAATCATTTATTACTAAAGCATTTCCAGCAACAAATACTCCAGGTATGTTTGTTTCAAGAAACTCATTTACTATAGGTCCCCTAGTGTATGGGTCTATTATTAAGCCTATTTTCTCAAGCATGTCTAAGTTGGGTATGAGGCCGGCTGCTAATACTACTGTATCACACGGTATTTCAAACTCTGTCCCCTTAATAGGCTTAAGCTTCTCATCAACTTTAGCTACTATTACTTTCTCAACTCTTTTCTTACCCACTACTCTTGTAACTACATGGCCTAGGTATAGCGGTATATCGTAGTCCTGGAGGCATTGAACTATGTTCCTCATTAATCCACCTGGATAGTGCATCAACTCTATTACAGCCTTAACTTTAGCTCCTTCAAGTGCAAATCTCCTGGCCATTATTAATCCAACGTCTCCCGATCCTATTATAACTATCTCTTTGCCTGGGATAATGCCATATATATCCATAAGGGTCTGAGCTTCCCCAGCCGTATAGATTCCTGCAGGTCTATCTCCAACAACGTTTATTTCAAATATATGCCTCTCTCTTGCTCCAGCAGTGTATATCAAAGTCTTTGTCTTAAGCCTCATGACTCCTTGAGGCGTTATAACGTTTACTATCTTCTCATTGTGTGCCACAAGCTCTATTGAGTGGACATGGGACTTCAGTAAGTACTCTACTCCAAGCTTCTCCATCTTATCGAAGAATCTATAGATGAATTCTGTTCCAGTTAAATCTTCCCTAAAGTAGTGGAGGCCAAATCCAGGGTGAACGCACTGCAGCGGTATTCCTCCAAGAAGATCTCTGTTTTCAACAAGCACTGTCTTGAGCCCAAGCTCCTGAGCTCTTATTGCAGCAGCTATTCCAGCTGGGCCTGCTCCAATAACAACACTATCGTAGTTTAACTCAAGCACTTCAATCACCTTAACTCACTGACTTCAGTAAAGCCTTTACTTCCCCTACACCATAAAGATCCTTCTTTACTACGACTTGATGTAGCGGTACTCCAGTGTATTGAGATATCAGTAGCGCTATCCTCCACCTACAGAAGGATCCCTGGCACATTCCAAGGCCTGCCCTAGTCCTGAACTTTATTCCATCTATAGTTATAGTTTTTATGCCAGCTCTCTTCATTCTCTCAATAGCTTCAATAACTTCAGCCTTTGAAACTGTCTTGCAGTAACAAATTATTTCACCGTAATCAGGGTTCTTCCTTATTAATTCATCAACTTCTTGAAGTGATCTATCCTTAACTCTAACTATGTCGCTTCTATAGGGATTCCAGTGCTTCTTTTTAACTAGGCTTACATCGTATTTATCCTTGATTAAATTAAGCACGTAGTAAGCTATTGCTGGAGCTGAAGTGAATCCAGGCGATCTGATTCCAGCGGCATTTACAAAACCCCATGGATCGTCGTAAGCCTCTATACGCCAATGCCCTCCAGGAGGCTCAGGTCTTAAGCCAGCGAAAGTTCTTATGACTTTAGTCCTTGGAGGAAGTTCTTTAAGCAGTCTTTCAGACTCTTTCCACACGTACTCTAAGCCTTTTTCACTCGTTGAAGTCTCATCCTTAGCGTCTACAGGTAGATCTTCTGCCGTAGGGCCTATCATTAAGTTACCGTGAACTGTAGTAATTGCGTAAACCCCTTTAGTTATTGGAGTAGGCGTTGTATGCAGCAGTTTCTCCGGCTTTACCTTAACATTTTCATCAAATAAGAAGTACTCCCCCCTCCTAGGCCTTACTACAAAGCCTGAATCTACTCCAGCCATGTGCGATATTTTATCTGAATATAGGCCTGCTGCATTAATGACTATGTCTGCCTCTATGAATCCCCTAGTAGTCTCTACACCTTTCACCTTCTTATCAATTACTTTGACTCCTCTTACTTCAGCTTCAGTCAATAGCTTTACCCCATTCTCTACAGCGTTTTCAACTACAGCTATTACTGCTTCAAAAGAAGATATTGTTCCTGCTGTAGGTGCATATACTGCTCCTAGAGCACTTGGATTAATGCTTGGATCCATTTGTAAAAGCTCATCACGGTAAACGACTCTTACTCCAGGTATTTTGTTAAGCTTAGCTAGCTCAATGTATTTTTTAGCGCTTTTCTCCTCCTCTTCATTAAAGAAAACCATGAGTTCTCCGGGCCATTTAACTGGTATATTAAGTTCCCTAGCCCACTGCCTCCATAAAGTATTCCCCTCTCTACAGAGCCTTGCCCTAAGAGGATGTACATCAGGCTCCTCTTCATGCCCTGGGTGAATTATCGCAGTATTCGCTTTACTACTCCCCCATCCAACGTCCGGCTCTTTCTCTACTAAAGTTATATCGAAGTCTTCATACATACTTAAGACTCTAGCTATTGATGAGCCAACTATTCCTGCTCCAACAATAACTACTTTTAGAGTTGCCACGTGGATACACCTTCTAAAATTAAGTGGGTGTATGAGGGTATAAAAAATAATTCAATTCAAAGAGAGGCGTTTTCAACGCCTCAGTATCCATAAGCCCATGGAACTTCCTTAGCCCATCCAAGGGCTTTCTGCACAGCGGCCTTCCATCCCTTATATAGCTTCTCCCTTCTATCAGGATCCATTGTTGGCACGAACTCTCTCTCCATCTTCCAGTTCTTTCTAACATCCTCTAAGTCTTTCCAGAATCCAACGGCTAACCCAGCTAAGTATGCTACTCCGAGAGCTGTAGTTTCAAATACAACTGGCCTCACTACTTTTACGTTAAGTATGTCTGCCTGGAATTGTAGTAGGAAGTCGCTCTTAGCTGCTCCTCCATCAGCTTTAAGCACAGTTATCTTCTCCCCAGTGTCAGCAATCATGGCTTCTATGACGTCTCTAGTTAGATAAGCTATTGCTTCAAGAGTGGCCCTAGCTATATGTTTTCTCTCAGTTCCTCTAGTAATTCCAATAATTAGTCCTCTAGCATAGTGATCCCAGTATGGTGCTCCAAGCCCTACAAATGCTGGAACTAAGTAAACTCCACCAGTATCAGGAGCTGATTCAGCTAATGGATTTACCTCTGCTGAAACCTCAATCAGCTTTAATCCATCTCTTAGCCACTGTATAGCTGCTCCAGTAATGAATATACTTCCCTCTAGAGCGTAGACAGCTTTCCCAGGCTCAAGGCCATAGTATACTGTAGTTAGTAGCCCGTGCTTGGATGGAACAGCCTTAGTTCCAGTATTGAAGAGTATGAAGTTTCCTGTTCCATAAGTACACTTAACGTCGCCGACGTCGTAGCCCGCTTGACCGAATAACGCTGCCTGTTGATCTCCTGCATCTCCAGTTACAGGTATGCTTACTCCTCCCATTAATTCAGTTACTTCAGGCCCAGTATATCCATAGATTGCCTTATCGCTTGAAGGCCTTGGCAAAGGCATTAGTTCTCTAGGTATTTTGCCCTGGATCTCTAGAAGTTCATCGTCCCAGTCAAGCTTATGTATGTTGAATAGCATTGTTCTAGAAGCATTAGAGTAATCTATTACATGTGCTCCATACCTCTCTGGAGTTAATACATCCTTTGATCCTCTAGTTAAGTTCCATATAACCCATGTGTCTATAGTTCCAAAAATCAACTCTCCCTTCTTAGCTCTCTCCCTTACATTATTAACGTTGTCGAGTATCCACCACACCTTAGTGCTTGAGAAATAGCAGTCTGGAACTAACCCCGACTTACTCTTTATTACATCAAAGTAGTGTTCTCTTAAGTAATCTATCTGGGGAGCAGTCCTTCTGTCCTGCCACACTACAGCATTATAGACTGGTTTACCTGTCTTTGGATCCCATATTATCGTAGTCTCTCTTTGATTAGTGACTCCAATAGCAGCTATCTCTCTAGGATCAACTTTTGACCACTCAAGTGCCTCCTTTATACACTGCTTAGTTCTCTCCCATATTTCAAGTGGATTATGCTCAACCCATCCAGGCTTGGGGAATATTTGAGTGTGCTCATGATATGACCAACCGCCCTTGACTGGAAGCCCATTGTGAGTGAATAACATTACTCTAGTTCCAGTAGTACCTTGATCTATTGACATAACATACTTCTTTTCAACCATACTTGTCAGACCTCACACTATATCTATATATAGCTACATACTGGATATATATAAAACTTTCGTAAATTACATACCATACTTGTTCTAATTAATTGTATAAGAAACGATGATCTTGTTAAAAAAATAATATTTTATAGCGTTATATTACTAAAGTATATACTAATGCACCAATTATTCCGCCAATTATTGGGCCAAATATAGGCACTACTAAGCCATATGACCAGTCTGAGCTTCCCTTACCTGGTATTGGAAGTACTGCGTGAGCTATCCTAGGCCCTAGATCCCTGGCTGGATTAATTGCATAGCCTGTTGGGCCTCCAAGGCTTAAGCCAATGCTCCATACGAGGAATCCAACTATTACAGGTATAAAGAACGTCGGTAGGTCTTTAAGGCTTGTGAGAGCTAGTACTCCTAGCAACAGCATGAATGTACCCACCATTTCAGTTAGAAAGTTTAGAGGAAGATTCCTAATAGCTGGGCCTGTTGAGAATACAGCTAACTTAAGGCCTGGCTCAGCTGTCTCCTTAAAGTGACTATAGTAAGCTAGAAACACTAATACTGCTCCAACAAATGCGCCCAATATTTGAGCAACAATGAAGCCTGGAACTAGGCTCCAGTCAAACTTACCTATAGAAGCCAAAGCTATTGTTACAGCTGGATTTATATGTGCATAGGGGCTTCCAGCTAGGATTGCAGCTGCTACACCATTCATTACTGCAAATCCCCAGCCAGCTGTTATAACAATCCAGCCGGCTCCCTGCCCCTTAGTCTTGCTGAGAACAACATTTGCTACAACGCCGTCGCCGAGCAGTATAAGGATCATTGTTCCAACGAACTCTCCTAAGTATTCATTACCCATTTAACTCACCTAAATTTCACACTAATATACATATAGCCAAGGCACATATATAAAAAACTTGTGTTAATAGATAGAGACATACGTTATGCTTAAATATGGTCTGCGTACTGCTAGACATATAGATGTGAAGGGTGGGCATGTATGGGCACTGAAGTTAGGAAGGTGCATACTATAGACTCTAAGACGTTTCTAAAAGTGCTTGACAACATACTTGAAGTAATGAAAGCTAATGAAAAGTACCTCACTAAACTTGATGCAGATATAGGTGACGCAGATCATGGTATTAACATGGTGAGAGGATTTCAGAAAGTAAAGGAGTTAATTAATAGGCAGAAGAATCCTGAGAACTTAGATATAGGCACTATGCTTAACTTAACTGGAATGGGGCTGCTGCAAGTTGTTGGAGGAGCAGCCGGCCCACTATATGGAATGCTATTCCTGGAGGCTTCGAAGACAGTTAGAGGTAAGAAGGAGATAAGCGTAGATGACTTTGCAAAGATCCTTGAAGCTGGGCTTAAAGCTGTTAGAACAGTGGGTGGAGGAACGATCCCAGGGGAAAAGACTATGGTCGACGTCCTACACCCTGTTGTAGAAAAACTTAAGGAAATGCTTTCAACTAAAAAGGACTTAGATTTCATTGAAGCACTCAGCGAAATAGTTCCTCTAGCTAGGGAAAGCGTCTTAAAAACTATACCTATGTTAGCTAAGAGAGGGAGAGCAAGCTACTTAGGTGAGAGAAGCATAGGACACCAGGATCCAGGAGCTACTTCAACTTACTTAATAATAAGAACCTTCCTAGATACATTGAGCGGCAAAACTGGCGTAAAGATATCTAAGTACGATGATGTAAGCGGCGCATTAATAAGTGAGGAATTCATTTAACATACAGCAACTCAATTATTGAAATACTTGGTGAACTCATGGTAGGAATAGTGCTGGTGTCCCATAATAAGAAAATAAGTGAGGGAGTAAAGGAAGTAATAGATCAAATGATTGGAGGAACAGTCAAG
>Ga0209080_1000302_pt1 | contig 35965 bp, 38 predicted proteins | sample JNZ110809AmetaG_FD_184123 | JGI IMG/M metagenome (GOLD analysis project Ga0209080, IMG submission 184123) | Hot spring microbial communities from Jinze hot spring, China to study Microbial Dark Matter (Phase II) - JNZ 110809A (SPAdes) (version 3) ...
GTGTTTTCCGCTACCGATCAACGACTTCGTGATCTCGGGAAACACGACGATACTCGATTTGACGCCGAAGATTAATTCTGAGACATTTTTCGTCAAAAACCTTGCTTTTAAGTTTTCTACAGTTTTTTTGCTGATTGTCCCAAAATTTTCGTATTCAGAGAGAACTGCTTTCATATCGTCGACTTCGATCTTTTCTGAGATCTCTTTAGCGGTAGCTTGATCAAATCCTGCATCGAGTAGAACACGCATAAGCCTGAACCTTTCGAGGAATTCCATAATCAATATCTTAAAAATAAAATTTTAAAACCTTTCGAGATATTGGAAACCATAGCAGTAGCTGGTTAAATTAAATTTTTTATAGGATTTGATCGACTACAGTCATGAACGCTGAACAACTTGCGGAAAAAGTTGGTAGCGCACCTTGGTATAAATTGCTCGGGATGAAGATAGAACTCGGGGAAACGATCTCTGTTGTTCTCGAAGTTCAGGAGAAACACCTACAAGCCCTCGGTGTTGCCCATGGTGGAGTGATTGCAAGTGTTCTTGACTCCGCGATAGGGCTAAACATAAACAAGGAGCTTGTCGGCAAAAAGAAAGTAGCAGTAACTTCACAACTTAACGTTCACTATCTAAAACCGGTAACTCTTGGAAAAATTAAAGCAACAGCAAAACCGCTTTACATAGGTTCAAAAGTCGCAGTTGGGTTTGGAGAGCTCAAAGATGAGAGTGGAGACGTTCTTGCAGTTGCTACAGCAACCTTCTACATCCGTGACAGCAGTGGATTATTTCAGTAAAGCTTAAGGATGTGAAGTGTGAATTTTGTCCATGAAACTCAGTTTCGTTGGTGCGGGGAGAGTTGGTAGCGTAATCGCGTTCACATGCCTTTTGAATCTTGAACTCGATGAGGTTGCCTTAATAGATGTTTTAGAAGATTTAGCAGTCGGCGAAGCGATGGATCTCTCACACGCTGCGTCAGCAATAGGAAAATTCCCAAAAATAACTGGTGGTGGTGACTACAGGCTTTTGAAAGGTAGCGATGTCATCGTAGTCACAGCAGGACTTGCGAGAAAACCCGGAATGACAAGGCTTGACCTTGCTGTGAAGAACACTGGGATAATAAAGGAGATTGCAAAGAAAATAGCGGAAAATTCTCCAGAAAGCAAGATCCTCGTTGTTACAAATCCGATGGATCTCATGACCTACGTGATGTGGAAAGAAACCGGAAAGAAGAGGGAAGAAGTTTTTGGCATGGGGAACGTTTTGGATACCTCGAGACTTGCGAGGGTTTTGCATGACATGAATGCGAAAGTCGAAAAAGCTTGGATAATCGGCGAACACGGTGACACGATGTTCATAGCGGAAAGCTTGGCAAAGTTCAGCGGAAGTGTGGATTGGAGCTTCGCAGAGAAAACGACGAGAGAAGTTGCAGCAGAAGTTATAAAGAGAAAGGGAGCGACAATCTTCGGTCCAGCGGTGTCGATATACAGAATGATAAAGGCTGTGCTCGAAGACACGGGCGAGATCATGCCCACAAGTGTTGTTCTCCAAGGCGAATACGGAATAAGAGACGTCGCAATCGGAGTTCCAGCAAAGCTAAGCAAGAAGGGGGCTGAAGTGATAGAGATGAAGCTGAGCGCAGGAGACTTGGAGAAGCTCAGAAAGTCTGCTGAATTTCTAAAGAGCAAACTCAAGGAGATAGGATATTAACTTATTTTTATAAAAATTCTTTCACCACTAATCTCAAAACTCGCCCTGATATTGAGCTGATCAAACAGCGCCTTTATTATCGACTTCGTTACAACCACGTTCTCCGCAACCGTCCTAAATATAAACTTCGCCCTCTTTGACTTTCGTGAATTCTCCTCCTCCACCAAATTCGATCGTTTTGAGGACTTCTTCAGCTTTCTCAGTGCTTTTTGCGTCCTCCTTCCACTTGTTCCACACATAGAAGAGACTTGCAAGTCCACGAATTCCTCTAAGAAAGTCTTCATCTTTTTCGATCTCTTCTGAAGAGAACTTTTCTTGGATCTTCTTGAGAAGGACTCTGTAAAGCTCCTTGTCCATTATGACGTACTGTCTGAGTTCAACGTTGTAGATGTGAAAAGCGAGTCTCACGAAGTCTTTTGGAATCTTCTCTATGTCGTAACCCGCACTCTTAAAGGCTTTGAACAGTCGGTAATATATGTCAAGAGCTCTCCTAAAAATCTAGCTGTAGCTATCCATTCCCTCTTTGCGAAGATCCTCGAGCATTTCTATGTCACTATCAGTCAAGGAGATCGTCACTCGGTGGTAAAGCTTCATAGATCCACTTCGACTCACGCATTTAAAACTTTAGAACTCAAGTACCGAGCGATTAGGCCTTGGGGAAGAAAAGTCTTAAATTGCTAAAAGCAATAGATAGGCCAAGATGATGAAAACCGTAAAGGACCTGCTCGTTGAAATCAGAAATGCAAGTGAATTGGTGATAGACCTTGCATATTCCTCAGTACTATACGATGCCGAAGACATTGCCGAAGAAGTTCTCGAACTCGAAGCCAAGTTCTACGAGTTGCTGAACGAGCTTAGAACGATCGCTGCACTCTCAGTCAGAAGAATCGAAGATGCAAAGAAAATGTCCGCGATCCTCCAGATTGCAAACGCAAGTCAAAAGATGAGTAGCGCTGCAGGTGATAAGTCCGCGCTCGTTCTTCGTGGATACAAGTTGCCGAAGGACATTGTGAAGCTAATCTTGAACCGATCCGAGGAGACTATAATTAAGATCAACGTCCCTGAAAATTCGCAAATCGCAGGAAAAACACTTGGCGAGGTTAAATTCCAGAAAGTGACGGGAATGAGAGTTATTGCAATAAAAAGAGATCTCGAATGGATCTTCGATGCAAACAGGGATACGAGGATTATGAAGGGCGACGTTTTATTCGTGCGTGGAGACCCAAACATGGTCCCGAGGGTATATGAATTTGTTCTTGGCGAGAAAAGAGAACTCGAAACCGCAGTCGAACTCGAGATTCCCGAGCTCGACAAAGCTGTTGACACGCTGATCGAGATGAAAAACCTCTCCGAACTAGCGGTCGATTTGGCGTACTCTTCGTTGATCTACGGAAATGAAGACGTTGCATTCGAAGTTGTATACTTAGAGAGCCTTGTAGACAATCTGAAGTTTGAATTGGAAAAGTTAGTACTCTTTACGAGCAAGAAGCTGAGCGATCCTTCCACGTTGATACCAATCCTTGAGCTCGCTCATAGCTCAGAACAGATAGCAGATGCTGCGAGAGAGATAGCAGAAGTCTTGCTTAAGAAGATGGAGCTGCCTTCGATCTTTAAGGATGCGATGAAGAGAGCAAACGAAGTTCTGACGATCTTTACAGTCTGCGAGAATTCGCATCTTCAAGGCAAAACTTTGGGCGAGGCAAGAGTGGAGACAAACACAGGTATGCACGTGATAGCGGTGAAGAGAAGAGGAGAATGGATAACGAGGCCAACTGCAAGCACAAGGATCTTCGCTGGAGACGTTTTGATTGCAAAGGGACCAAGAGAGGGAGAGAAAGAGCTTGCTAATATCTGCGCTACAGTTACGAAACAAGTTCCTTGAGCTTTCTTACGAGCTCTCTCTTAATCTTCGAGTTCCTACCAGATTCGCAGACTATGGTTCTAACACCTATTATGTCTGGAGAAAGCTCCTTCAAAGTTCCTATGTGATTCCAGCTTAAATTGCCAGCGAGTGCACAGAGTAATCCGTTTTCCTTCGCCATTCTGACGAAGTTACGCATATCTTCGATCTTCATATGGTCGAATATCGAGGTTCCGTCTTTTATTGCTGTATCGACCATCACAACGTCCGCGTCGTGTTTTGCGGAGATTGAAGGCAACTTAAGTGGATCTATCGAATTTATCCTGTAAAAATCGCCGTATCCCGCGATCACAACTCTTTTTGTATCGTCATAATCCTTCACAGCCTTCACAACCGCCTTTATCATCTCCTCTGCTTCCAATTCATTTTTAACACCGTAAAGACCAACTTTTATGTAATCCGCTCCTGCAATCGCTGCTCCAAGAGCTGCGAGACTTGCGGTTCCCGGTTTGAAAGGCATGTCACCAGTCGTTGCGCTGACTTCTTTGCGGTATTTCTTTGCGATGTTGGCAACATCCCTTATAACCCATGGAAAATTCGCACCAAGAGAACCTTCGGATGGGTTCTTCACGTCTATTATATCCGCCCCTCCCTCGATCGCCTCCAAAGCCTCGCTTAAGTCCTTGGGACTGACAAGAACGAGCATTGATAGAAGTTTTTCAGCTGGTATATATGTTTTTTGAAACTTTTATATCGCTCCACAAGAGTCTACGCATGGAAGTGAGGCCGATCAAAATTAAAGAAGGAATGAAGATTTCCGAGTTAATCGAATCCTTCTCGTTCTCAGCATTCAACGCTCGCAGACTTGGAGAATCTGCAAAACTCTGGAGAAGGATGATTGAAGAAAAAGCCTTCATTTTTTTAACCCTCGCTGGGGCAATGATACCTGCAGGGATGAGGGAAATCATCAAAGACTTGCTCGAAAAAGAGTTCGTTAACTCGTTGGTTCTTACAGGAGCAAATCTCGTGCACGAGATTTGTGAGGCCCTTGGCTTTAAGCACGAGCTCGGAGATGCAAATGCAAGCGACGTTGAACTTGCAGAAAACGATGTCAACAGAATTTACGACGTCTTTATCTCCACATCCTCGTTTATGGCAGTTGAGGAGCTCCTTGCAACTCTCTTCAAAGATCTCGAAGGCAGTCGTTCAAGTCGCGAACTCGTTTGGCTGATCGGTAGCAAACTTGAGAACTCTTTTTTAAGAACTGCTTTCGATAAAAAGATCCCAGTTTTTTGCCCCACTTTCCACGACTCAATCGCTGGGCTACACCTAGCGCTTTACGGCAAAAAAGTTGTTCTCGATTACAAAAAAGACATTTCTGAAATACTCGATCTCTGCTCGCAGAAGAGAAAAATGGGCATCGTGATCGTCGGAGGCGGAGTTCCGAAGAACTTTGCGTTGCAAGCGATGCTACTGTCGAACGGTTTTGACTACGCGATACAGATAACAACCGACTCTCCGCAGTTCGGTGGCTTAAGCGGTGCAACACTCGAAGAGGCAAAGAGCTGGTGCAAGCTGAAAAAAGATGCAAAAACTGTAACGGTTTACTGCGATGCAACGATTGCGTTGCCGTTGATCTGTTCATATCTCGTTGACAACAAATTATGACGCGCTGAACTTCTTGTCCGATAATCGCAATGCTCGAGGGCTTTACACACCTTTAACAGGGCCGTTCACGGCTTGGGGTGTCTTTGGATTTATTACTTTTGGATGTTTGCTCAGATGAGATTAAATTCTGAAAAGGGTTAAAGTGACTTCGAGATCCGGAAATTTGGCTTTAGCTTCAAGAGTAAACGCATCCCAATCACCTTCCACTTTTTCGAGCAATCTTTTTACAAGAAACTCTGCGATTTTATCGGCAAAAGCATCGCTGTAGTAATCCGCAAATTCCTCGAACTTCACTATGAGGACTAATTTTTCCCTAAAGCGCTCCAAAGCTCCAAAAGAGAACCTCTTTTTCATCTCACTCGCCATCAAAGTTTCAAGACGTTTTAGGTCATCTTTTGTGAACGCTTGATCTTGCACTCTTAGCTCCTCTGCTGTCAGATTCCCGAGCTTCAAACCTTTGTCGTAGATCGTTATGTGCTCTATTCTCTTCCCCGCTCGTAACCACTTGTTGTAATAGCTACCGAGATCCATTGGGGGTAGATTCTGGTCGAGAACGTAAAGCTTGTCGAGAAAAACAAGAGAGACAAGGTGGTCAACTTCTTCATTTTGGAAATCTACCAACGCAACATAAGACTTACAGTTGTGTCTGAGCATCAAAGCTGTCGTTAGTATCGCAATATCTCCACAAATACCCCTTCCAAGCCTTACGGTTTCTTCAGGAGTCTGATAAAAACGCTCTGTGCTTTGAATGATAACGTCTCTGCCTTTGAATGTTATCACCGGAGGTGGAAGAGAAGCCTTGACGTAGTCGTAGCGGATGTTTTCCTGAACCCACTCCAAGGTTTTCCATGCAAAGTCCATGCAATTTGAACCGTGGAGATTTACAATGCCTGAGACTTTCTCGATCTCCTCTGCAGAGAGCGTCTTGTTTAAAGCACATTCGAGGTCGTATCTCTAAACTTTTTCGCAGTATTCCTCTTTGCTAATTCCCCCGAAACCCAAGCAAAAAGACAAAAGCACAGCTACCAAAACTACAACGACTCGAGAACTCATATCAATTCGACTTCTTTTCTCAGCATCTTCTGTCTTTCCTTTGCGGTGTAACCTGTGAGCTCTTCAAGAAAGCGATTGTAAGTTTTTATCGTCTTTAAAGCGGTTTCGTCGTCCACGAGTTTCGTTTTAGTTTCGACGAGCAAAACTTTTCCATCGAGCTTCGCCCTCAACTCCTCTATTGCACCAAAATTCCTCACCACGCAAAAATCTCCATCTTTTTCGAAGTTTTCAAAGTGTTTTTTCAGCATCTCCTCCAGCCTATCTTGCGTGGCTTGGAATCCACGTTTGAACCTATACTCTCTCATGCAAAAAGATTTTGATCAAGGATTTTTAAATCCATTGAAACTATCTTCATGCTCAGGATCGACGGCAGTTATGGCGAAGGGGGTGGGCAAATACTAAGAACTTCCATAGCGCTCTCCTGCATAACGGGAAAGGAAGTTGAGATAACAAAAATCAGAGCAAACCGCCCTAAACCAGGATTAGCAGCTCAGCATTTGAAGGGGATCGAAGTTGCGAAAATGATAAGCGACGCAGAAGTTGAAGGGCTTAAAATTGGATCGACAAGGGTTGTTTTCAAGCCAAAGCGCATAAAGGGTGGGAACTACAAAATAGACATTGGAACTGCTGGAAGTGTAACGCTAATCCTACAAACAATTCTTCCACCGCTCCTTCTTGCAGAAAGACCTTCGAAGCTCGAGATAATTGGTGGAACCGACGTTGCATGGTCTCCCACGATAGACTACTTCAGAAATGTGACTTTAAAAGCTATTTCAGAACTCGGAGCCAAGATTTCTGTCGAGCTAAAGGCTCGTGGCTATTATCCAAAGGGAGGGGGGAGAATTGTGGTCGAGATCGAGCCTTCAAAGCTCAGCGGAAAATTCTTTGAAATTTCCGAATGCGAAATTTTCGGCATAAGCCACTGTCAAAATCTGCCAGAGCATGTGGCAATTAGACAGCGAGATTCTGCACTCGAATTCCTCGGCAAAAACGGATTGAAGGCAAGAATTGACGTGGAAGTACTCAAAGGACTTTCGACGGGGAGCGGGATTACAATCTGGTGTGGCTACAAAGGTGCCTCAGCGCTTGGAGAGAAGGGGAAAAGAGCTGAGGATGTCGGATTTGAAGCAGGAAAGAGCTTTTACGAAGAGTTCGTGCTTCCAGGAGTTTTCGATTCCCATTTAGCGGATCAAACCATGGTGTTTTCCGCAATTGCGAAGGGTGTAACGAAGTTCTCTACCACAAAGATCTCAACGCACCAAATAAGTAACCAATACGTCATAAACCTGTTCCTCGGGAATGCGGTGAGGATAAATGAGGAAAAGAAGGAGATCGAAATACGTGGCGTTTTCTGACGGCTCAGAACTCAAAACCATCATCACGGATCAGCGGGGTCCTGTCATCATCGCCATCCATCATAGACCCATGAGTATTAAGCGTTTTTCATCCAGTCCAAGAGGTAAGAGAGAGCCGTAAATTTCCGCATCCCTATAGCATTCATCGTAGCTTTCTTAGTTTCTTTGAAGAAGGCGAAAACATCTCAGAGAGCGGTCTCGTGAATTCCTCCAAACGGGATTGGCTGTGCGCACAGTGATCAAAGCATTCGAGAGAATTATTTCACCTCAACTCAATTTAAAATTATGCTACGCTTATAAACGATTTTGAAGATTCATCGATTATCGGAAAAAATTTATGCAGAGCGAAGTAAATATTAAACAATATAAAGTAAAAAGTGATCCGAGATGCCTTCAGTGGATTACGTTGTCATTGGTGCAGGCTTCGCAGGTTTGCATTGCGCAAGGAAACTAATAGACAAAGGGTTTAACATCTTAGTTTTCGACATGCGCGAAGCTGGAGGCGAACTTGCCGTTTTCTCGAAATTGAGTGGGTTTGCGAAAGAATATGAAAAATATATAAAAAAGATGCTTGAGCTGAAAGAAGCGATACCCATCGAGTTTGGGACTGTCATAAAATCTAAACCGGTAATAGTCAGCTCTAAAAACGGCTTAAGAAGGTTTGAGGCAAGAAGGGCACTGCTATGCACTGGTGCAACCGATTCTCTACCCATAAAGCTCAACGTTCTTGGAAAGAAGATTTCCGGAATCTACACCCTCGACCATGCGTTGAGGGCAGTCGCGGAAAACAAAAGGATCGGGGAAAAAATACTCTTCGTTTGCAAAAGGGAGCCAGTAGTGAACTTAGCGGTCAAGCAATTCGCAGAACTAAATTACACGATCGAACTCGTTGAAGTTGGTGAGAACATCGAAGTAAGAGGGGAAAAAAGAGTCGAGGAAGTGGAGGTAAACGGTGTGAAATACAGGTGCGACGCAATCGTCTTTTACAATGGAAGAGAGCCATTTAATCCGCTTAAGCTCAAGGGAACTCCAGTTGGAAATATCGCAGTTTGTTCTTATGACTACTCGAAAGTTGAAGAGCATGTGAAGAACTTTCTCGCAAAATTTTGAACATTTTGAAATTTGATTTAAATTTAAAGCAGTTTTAAACGAAAATATTTTAATCCTCCCGCTGATGGAGACGCGGTGATGTTATGGATATAAAGAAGGTTGCAGTTTTGGGCGCGGGAGACATGGGGCACGGAATCGCAGAGGTGTGCGCAATCGCTGGCTACGAAGTGACGATGAGGGACATAAAACAAGAGTTTGTTGACAGAGGGATGGAGAGGATAAAGCAAAGCTTGCTAAAGCTTCAGGAGAAAGGAAGAGTAGAGAACGCCGAAGCCGTTCTTTCAAGGATAAAGCCAACAGTGGACCTTGCGGAGGCAGTTAGAGATGCAGACATAATAATAGAAGCAGTTCCCGAGGTCTTTGAGATAAAAACACAGGTTTTCGCTGAGTGCGATAAACTTGCAAAGCCTGAGTGTATTTTCGCAAGCAACACTTCGACGATGAAGATCACGGATTTGGCAAAGGCAACGAAGAGAGAAGACAAGTTCATTGGATTGCACTTCTTCAACCCGCCCGTGCTCATGCAACTCGTTGAAGTTATCAAGGGGGAAAAGACGAGTGAAGAGACGATTGCAAAAGCAGTTGACTTCGTAAAGAAGATCGGAAAGGTTCCAGTGGTTGTGAAGAAAGACGTTCCCGGATTTATCGTTAACCGTGTTCAAGCGCCAGCGGGAGCCTTGCTCATGGCCATAATAGAGAAGGGAATCGCTACTCCAGAGGAAGTAGATGCGACAATTCGAAGAATGGGACTGCCAATGGGTCCCTTTGAGCTCATGGACTTCACAGGCATAGATGTTTTCTACCACGCAAGCAAATACTACGCGAAAACGATCAGCCCGGACTACGAACCTCCGAAGATACTCGAAGACATGGTAAAGGCAAAGAACCTCGGAAAGAAAACTGGGAAAGGTTGGTATGATTGGAGCGCTGGAAGACCGATAATTGACTCAAGCAAAGCGACCGACAAGATAAACCCGTTTGATTTCACGATTGTCGAAATAAACGAAGCAGTTAAACTCGTCGAAATGGGTGTGGCAAGTCCAGAAGAAATTGATCTCGCGGTGAAGCTCGGGTTAAACAGACCATTTGGTCCATTTGAGATCGCAAAGTCTCTCGGACAAGATCAAATCCTCAACAGGCTCAATGAACTTGCAAAGCAGTTTGGAAAGAAGATATTCGAGCCTGCGGAGACCATAAAGGCTGGAAAGCTCATGGAGCTAATTGAGAAGAAGGAAAAGAAAGAAGAGGCAAAGGAAGAAGGATTCAAGACGATAAAGATCGAAAAACTTGAGGGCGGAGTTACGAAACTCATCTTGAACCGCCCAGACAGATTGAACACGATATCTCCAGAGCTCTTAGAAGAGCTCGACAAGGCGATAACCCAGCTGTGGAACGACAACGAAACAAGGGTCATCGTTATAACTGGCGCAGGAAGGGCATTTTCTGCGGGCGCAGATCTGACGACGCTGATCACACATCCATTTGACTTCCTTGAGCACAACAGAAAAGGAGAGAGGATATTCAGAAGGCTCAGTGAAATTCCAAAGCCCGTGATCGCAGCGATCAATGGTTATGCGCTTGGTGGTGGGCTTGAGATTGCAATGTCCTGCGACATAAGGCTGGCAAAGAAATCAGCAATCATTGGGCTACCAGAAGTTACCCTCGGCTTGATCCCAGGTTGGAGCGGGACGCAGAGGATGGTGAAGCTCATTGGCATAAGCAGGGCGATGCAGTTAGCTTTGACTGGGGAGAGAATTACTGCAGAAGTCGCTGAGAAATATGGACTGATAAACAAGGTCTTCGACGACGACAAGTTCGAAGAGGAAGTGATGAAGTTCGCAAAAGAGATTGCCGAACGTTGTGCTCCGATTTCGATGGCTTTGATCAAGAGGCTCGTGAACAAGGGCGGAGAAGTTCCGATGGATATCGGACTTGAATGGGAATGCACAGCTGCGGGAATTTGCTTCGCAACCGAAGACTTGCGAGAAGGGATTTCTGCTTTCCTAAGAAAAGAAAAGCCGAAATTCAAGGGCAGATAATGTGTAAATCCAATTTTTTGTTTTCCTTTTAATTCAGAATCTCCATCACGTGTCAAAAAAGGGTTCTAGATCTCTTTTACCTCCTCAACAAAAACCCTTTCGCCGTCTTGAACGTTTTTAAGCTTTGAAATATCGCAGAGCAATTTGCCAATCACGTTAACTGCGCTTGCCGGGCGAATGAATTCGTCGCTTATTGGTGTTTTTCCAAAGAATAAACACAAAGCCCTTCCTGGAATCCAATACGCCACGTCTCCAAGCTCAACGATCTCCTTGCTGTTCTCCTTTTCCACACATTTGACTTCGGTTTCGAAGTATATTTCGTCTCCCCAACGATTCGCTATCGCTTCGATTGGCAACGCCTTTCTTATTGCCCCAACTGTCATTGGTGCAACGTTTTCGTAGATTTCCGCAATGCATTCCACACTTTCGAACTTAAACCTGAGCTTCATACCAAACACCTATATGTTAAACTCATAGCCAAATTTTCGAACGAAGTCGTATCCGTCTTTAAAACTCTTCTCTGCTTCAAATTTAAGGATTGCGAAGTTCGCAAGCCCATAGGGATTTGCACAGGAGCCAATTGTGACGACCATTCCGTTTTGCTCGACTTTCAAGACTTTGTAAGGCTCATGCGATCTAACTACAATCCTAAGTCCAAGGTTATCTAAGAATCTCCGAGTGACTTTTTTGCCAAAGAAGAACATAAAGCCTCTCCTGTAGTTCTCTCCGCACTCTTCTTTCTCCCAAGGATCGTTCCACATCATCTGGAGCGAAGTTTCTTCATCTGGATTCCTTAGAAGCTTTTTGCTCACTTCTACACAGGGAACTCCGCCGTGAACCATGAAGATCTCGTTGTTTAAGATTGCAGAAACTGGTATCCTTTCCCAGAGGTTCCTTAAGGCTTCGTATATCTCTTCGCCGTTTTCATAAGCGCTCAACTGAAAAGGAAGCTCATGTGGGTAAACATCCTCGCTTTCATGGTTTCCACGCAGCAGAAAAGCCTTGCCCTCGAGGAACATCGAGAGAACCTTCCCATATACCTCTACCGGGTAATCGCCGCGATCCGCGTAATCGCCAAGAAAAATCGCTTTCCCTTCGATCTCTCGTTCGATTATTTCGAGCGTTTCGATGTCAGCGTGAACATCTCCGATGATCGTGCAAACCTTTTCTTCTATTTCAAGCATTTTCTCGCCCATCAAACTCTTTGCTTCATCGATCATCTCGAGCAGATCCATATAAAAAGTCTCATCAACCCTTATATATTATTACTCCGCAGAGTTCTACCGATGAAACACTTGATCTCGATCGAAGATTTGAGCAAGATCGAAATATTGAGAATACTCGACAAAGCCGAAGAGTTTGAGCCCGTTGCCCTTGGGAAGAAGAGCTTAGACGTTTTAAGGGGAAAGATCCTTGCCAACCTCTTCTTCGAGCCATCGACGAGAACGAGAATCAGTTTTGAATGTGCGATGAAAAGGCTTGGAGGTGACGTGATCAACGTCTCCACGCAGGAAGCGAGCAGTATGGCAAAAGGAGAGACGCTCGCGGACACAATAAAAGTGATCTCGAACTACTGCGATGCGATAGTGATCAGACATCCACTGGAGGGGGCTGCGAGGTTTGCTGCGGAGAACGCAACAGTTCCAGTTATCAACGCAGGAGATGGCGCAGGGCAACATCCCACACAAACGCTTCTTGACCTTTACACGATAAGAAAAGAGCTTGGAAGAATCGACGGAACAAAGATAGCACTTGTTGGTGACTTAAAATACTCAAGAACAATTCATTCCCTTATCAAAGCCCTTACGCTCTTTAAAACCAAGATCTACTTAGTCAGCCCAGAAGCGCTTGAACTACCACGGGAATTCCTTGAGGAACTCTCGGGGGAGATAGAGAAGGCTAAACTTGAGGAAATTGTAACGGATTTGGACGTAGTTTACGTTACGAGGATTCAGAAAGAGAGGTTTCTTGATGAAGAAGAGTATCGGAAGGTCGCGAAGAGCTACAGGGTAACATTGGATATTGTGAACAGAATGAAAGACGAAGCGATAATCTTGCATCCCCTACCGAGAGTTGACGAAATCGCAGTCGAGGTAGACACAACGAAACAGGCGAGGTATTTCAAGCAGGCATTTTATGGAGTTCCGGTTAGAATGGCGATACTAACCGAGGTGATGCTGTGAAAAAAGAGCTTGTGATAAGCAAGATAAAAGAGGGAACCGTGATCGACCATATAAACGCTGGCAGAGCTTTGCTTGTGCTAAAAATCTTAGGGATTGATGAGAACACGAAGGAAACAGTTTCGCTTGCTTTGAACGTTCCGAGCAAGAAGATTGGGAAAAAGGACATAGTGAAGGTCGAGGGTCTATTTATAAGTGAAGAGAAGCTGAACAAGATAGCACTAATCGCTCCAAATGCTACGATAAATCTGATAAAGGACTACGAGATAGAAAAGAAGTTCAAGGTAAAGTTACCCGAAGTTGTAAAGGGAATTTTGAAGTGTCCAAACAAAATGTGCATCTCCAACGCAAGGGAGCCTGTGGAGAGCATTTTTTACATAGGCGTGAGGAACAACGAAGTCGTTGCAAAATGCCACTACTGCGGTAGAAAGATCACAGACCTTGCAAAGTTCATCGTGTAAATACAAAAATAAAAATTAGGATCGTTTTCTCTCCAAGAAATCACCGATAATCGTGCCAACGATGAAGAACAAGGCAAAGATAACTGCAATTATTAAGAACGCAATTGTAGTTCCGATCGTTGCTCCAACCACTGAGATTCCTGGAACGAGGATTCCGATTAGCAAACCAAAGACAACACCAAGGACAACTCCGGCGAAAATGCCTTTCTTCATTATCGCCACTCTGTCCTCTTTTCCAGGTCTTGTGTAGCCGTAAACAATTCCGAGGAACAACAATACCAACGCTATCCAAAGATCCCAAGCCATGTGGATCAATAAACGAACCGCTATATAACCCTTCCTAAGCAAAAAAATTAATTTATCATTAGAACACATGGAATATGCAAATTGAACGAAAAACCTTCAAAAGTCTTGATGGAAAAGATGTTCCAGCGTTTTCTTTACGAACAAAAAGTGAGAAATCGTTGGTCCTTATACATGGATTTGCCTCTTCGAAAGACGAAACGCTCGGAATTGCATACAAAATTGCAGAAAGGGGATACGACGTGTTTGCTATCGATCTCCGTGGTCACGGAGACAATGAGAACGAATTCGACGAAAACGTCCTTGAAGATGTCGAAGGAGTAATTGCAGAGCTTAGAAAAAGCTACGAGAATGTTTTCACATTTGGACACAGTCTTGGGGGTTTGCTGAGCTTAAAAAGTTCTTCGGACTTTGCTTTTGCAGTTTCTCCGCCTTTGATGACAAAGGTCGTTTCAGAAGTCGAGTTCATGCTTCTCGTGCATGCCTGCAAAGTTAAGGATGGAGCGGCAATTTTCGAGATCCTTAAAAAGCTAAACCCTCCGGAAAGGAGAGAGAATGCGATAGTATTTTACGGGAAAGGTGAATCGGATGCGTTGAAGACTATGATAAAAAAATGGGCCGAAGGGAGAGACGTAAGGATCGTCGAGCTCGAAGATAAGCAAGCATCGTTACCGCAAACGCAAGTCGACGCAGAAAAGCTCAAGCTTTACATTCCAAGGTTCGTGAGCCACCAAGCGGTGATCCATTCAAGGAGATTATTCGAGTTTCTTTGAGTAAATGAATCCCCTCTTTATCCCTTTCTTGCTCAGCAAAACGCCAGAAGAGATACGATGTTGGACTGGAATATTTTCGAGGTTCATCCTTATGCAGTATCCATCCCTGCTCAGCAAAAACAGATCTCCTGAATCGCAGACTTCTGCGAACACAACTTTCCCAGTTTTCTCCGTCACCTTGTAACCCACAACCCCTTTCGCTCCACGATTCATAGTTCTAAACTCAGAAATATCGCATCTCTTCCCGTAACCATTTTCGCTTGCGATCAAGAGCTCTTTGCCATTTCCAGACGCTACAAATGCGATGCTGTCGTTTTCACGCAAACTCATCGCAATCACTCCCCTCGAGCTTCTCGAGTAGATCGGAATCTTTTCCACATTTACCCTCAGCACATAGCCATTTGAGGTGATGAGAAAAACTTCATCACCTTTAAGCAAATCCGCAAAAGCTATTTTTTCGGTTGAAGCTATGATCCCAGCCCTTTTTGCGTTCTCGAACTCTTCAAGTGAAACCCTTTTGATGCGACCTTTTTCTGTTACGACAATTGCAAACCCCTCGAAATTCCGAACCCCAAATGCGGAGACGATTTTTTCATTTTCAAGCCTTATAAACTTTTTCAGCGAAACTCCATTCGCAGTTCTATCGAGCTTTGGAATCTCTTCTGCGTCGATCCAAAAGGCTTTTCCGCTGTCTGTAAATATCAGGATTTTTTCATCGCTTCTACAATTTCTAAAAACCGCAATTTCGTCGTTTTCATCGAGTTGCGTTGCTATAACCCCAACTCCTCCCCTCTCCTGTTTCTTAAACGCGCTGAAGTCAACTCTCTTAGCAAACCCTGCTGAAGTTACGATCAAAATCGTCTCTTCGACTTCTTTAAAGTCCTCAGCCTTTGCAACGATCTTTGTTCTTCTGCTGTCACCATACTTCTCCTTTATTTCCCTCATCTCCTTAACTACGATCTCATCGATCCTCTTCGGATCCGCAAGGATCTGCTCCATCTCGTTCACACTTTTAACGAGTGCTTCGTGCTCAGCGATTAGGGCTTCGATTTCAAGGCTTGTCAGCTTCTGTAGCCTTGTCTGGAGAATTGCCTCAGCTTGAGCTTCGCTGAGGTTGAATTTTTCCATCAACGACTTCTTAGCCTCTGAGGGTGATTTTGAAGCTCTTATGATTGCAATTGCTTCATCAAGGTTCTCGATCGCTATCTTAAGCCCCTCGACGATATGCAGCCTTTCCTTCGCCTCCTTAAGCTCGTACGAAATTCTTCGCTTTGTAACTTCTCTCCTATGCTCAACAAAGCACTGTATAAGTTCAAGAAGGTTCATGATCTTTGGTTCGTTGTTGTGTAATGCAAGCAGGATAATTCCAAAAGTTGTTTCGAGATTTGTGTGACTGTAAAGCTTTCTAAGAACTGAGTTCGCAGAACCTTTCAGCTCGATCACAATTCTTATGCCTTCTCTGTCTGATTCGTCTCTGATCGCTTTAATTTCTTCCATCTTTCCTTCTTTGACCAACTCCGCAATGCTCTCGATCAATCGAGCCTTGTTCACCATGTATGGGATCTCTTTTATCACAATGCGATCTTTATCAACCTCAACTGTCCCGCGGACAACGATTTTTCCCCTTCCAGTCTTGTAAGCCTCCTCAATACCTTCTATTCCAACAATTTCTCCACCAGTTGGAAAATCCGGACCTTTTATAAATTTCATTAAATCTTCAACTGTAACGTTCGGATTTTCAATGCAAAAGATAACCGCGTCGCAAACTTCTGCGAGGTTGTGGGGAGGGATGTTCGTAGCCATCCCAACTGCAATACCGCTTGAACCGTTTACAAGCAGATTCGGAATTTTCGCAGGTAGAACAACTGGTTCCTTTAACGTTGCGTCGAAATTTGGCATGAAGTCAACAGTCTCTTTTTCGATGTCTGCAAGCATTTCTTCAGCTATCTTCGCAAGCCTCGCCTCAGTGTAGCGCATCGCAGCAGGTGGATCACCGTCGATGCTTCCAAAATTTCCTTGCCCTTCAATCAACGGATAACGCATTGTGAAATCTTGCGCAAGTCGAACGAGTGCATCGTAAACCGCAGCATCGCCGTGAGGGTGATACTTACCAAGGACTTCCCCGACAATTCTCGCACATTTCCTGAAGGACTTAGTGCTGTGCAGTTGCATTTCGTGCATTGCGTAGAGAATTCTCCTCTGCACAGGCTTTAGACCGTCACGAGCGTCTGGCAAAGCTCTCCCAACGATTACACTCATTGCGTAATCGATGTAAGAGCTCTTCAACTCCTCTCCAATGTCTTTGATTATCTCCACAAAAGAACTTGGCTGGAAAGATTTAAATGGGTTCCCCTGACTTCATTCATGGATGAAAAAATCGGCATGATTGTGGAACGAACTGTTAAAAAGATACTTTCCCCTTATCCAATCCCTCCTGCAATAGAAGTTGTGAACTACGTGAACGAAGCAGTGTCCAAGATCGTGAACGGGATCATGGAAAGATACAAAAACAGAGATGTGAATTTTGATGACGCGATCGAAGACCTGATGCGCTACTTGGCAACAGATAGAAACTTCTCTCCAAGCGATAGCCTTAGGCTCTTGGGCGACTTAAAGAAGGAGATTAGAAAGGAATTTCATCTCAACGAGAAGGAGACGATTAAACTCTACGAACTCGTCGACGAAGTTCTCTACAAAGCATTTGAGTTTTACTACAGCTGCAGAGCAAAGATTTTTGAGCTCAGACTCAAGGAGAAAGACAGAGATTTGGAGATAATGCGTAGGATTATAGAGTTCTCGAACATCGCAGGTAAGGAATTTCGAAAAGATTAATAAGTCTTTGGATTTCTTTCAGCATGAAGCAGTTGGTCTCGATCTCAGATCTGAGCCCAGACGAGATCCTCTCAATCCTCGAGCTTGCAGAAAGGGTGAAAGAAGATCGCAAAAAAGGGGTCTTCAAAGAGCTATTGAAAAATAAAACTCTTGCGATGATTTTTGAGTTGCCGTCGACGAGAACTCGTGTGTCTTTCGAAGTTGCAATGCTCGAACTCGGCGGTAATGCGCTTTACTTGAACTGGAACGACCTACAGCTTGGCAGAGGGGAGCCGATAAAGGATACTGCGAGGGTTATGAGTAGATACGTGCACGCTGTTATGATGCGTGTCCGAAGGCATGAGACGATAGAGGAGTTTGCGAGGTTTTCGTCGGTTCCCGTGATCAACGGACTCAGCAATCTTGAGCATCCCTGCCAGATAATCGCAGATCTGCTCACGATAAAGGAAAAAAAGGGATTAAAGGGGATCAAGATAGCCTGGGTCGGAGATGGAAATAATGTATGCAACTCGCTCATCTTAGCCTCAACGATGCTGGGAATAGAGATTTCAGTTGCCTGCCCAGAGGGTTTCGAACCAAACCCCGAGATCATAAGAAAAGCGAAGAGCTTCGGGGAAGTGAAGATCCTTAGAGATCCGAAGGATGCGGTTAAAGATGCAGACGTTATCTACACAGACGTCTGGGCGTCAATGGGACAAGAAGCCGAGAGAGAAAAGAGGCTAAAGGTCTTCAAGAAATACCAAGTGAACGAGGAACTCGTTTCAATTGCAAAAGACGCGATTGTTATGCACTGCCTACCAGCGCATCGTGGGGAAGAGATAACGGACGAAGTTATTGAAAGCGAGAGAAGCGTCGTATTCGATCAAGCTGAGAACAGACTTCACGCGCAAAAAGCGATTTTGCTAAAGCTCATTTCTTGAGCGACAAATACATGTCGAACTCGTGATACGGTGCAACGATCTCGAATCCGAGTTTTTTGTATACGTGTATCGCTCTTGAGTTCGTTCTCTCGGTTACGAGCGTTATTCCGTCAAATCCAGCTTTTTTGCAGTATTCGATTATCAGCTTCATCATCTCCTGCCCTAAACCTCTATTCTGGTAATTCTGATGAACGAATATCGTGAGATCAACACGATTCCTGTCGTCTGGGACTATTACGAGGTGCCCAATGATCTTTCCGTTCTTCTCTGCGACGATTGCAAACCCATTTTTGGCAAGGTAGTCTATCCAAGTTTCGACCCCACTTCTCGTCAGCGGTGGCAAACCGAGGCATCGATAATCGGGATCGTAGTTCACATACATCTCAATCAGAGCTTCACGATCTTTCTCGTGATCATATTGCCTAACCAATATCTCTTCTCCTGTTTTGTCCTTCACGATCCTTGCTTGGAAAGGTGGAAACAGCACAGTTGCCATTGAATTAGATTTGTTTTCGGAGTTTTAAAATTTTTTGCGATATATTAATCCTAATATTGTGATTTTTGTGTTAAAATCACCGAACTTAAAAAATTTATCAATAAACACTCCTATCCTCGATCTCTCCGACAAGATTCTTCTTCACAAGCTCTTTCGCGGTTTCTAAGTCGTAGTTGCCGAGCAAAAACATTAGCTTAACGAGTGCAGTCTCTGGGAGCATGTCTTCGCCCTCTATTACTCCAACCCTCAGCAAATCTCTACCGGTGTCGTAGACACGATCGCAGACTCTACCAAAAAGACACTGCGAGGTCATGACCACCAAGGAGTCTTCACAAACTCTTTTCAGAGTTTCAATCCAATCCGTCGAAACGTGCCCCAAGCCTGTGCCTTCGATCACAAAACCACGATAGCCCTTTGAATGGAAGAACTCGAGGATTTCAGCGCTTAGTCCGGGAAAGAACTTTATGAGGGCAACTTTTTCCTCAAGCTTATCTTTGAGCTCAAGCTTTCTTTCTCCACGCTTAAATCTCCAAGAGAGCCACTCGATTTCTAAGGATGGGTAATTTATCCTTGCAACCGGCTTTGCATTGATTGATTGAAACGCGTCTCTTCGAGACGTGTGCATCTTCCTGACTTTAACACCGCGATGCGCATAGCAGAAGTCATCGCTCGTCGAGCCGTGCATGCAAACCAAAACCTCGCCAACATCGCTAACGCTGAGTTTCGCTGAACAAAGAAGGTTCATCGTGGCATCGCTACTTGGACGATCGCTACTTCTTTGCGCTCCAACGAAGACAACTGGTTTTGGAGTCGAGAGCATGAAGGCAAGAGCCGAAGCAGAGTAGTGCATCGTGTCAGTGCCGTGTGTAATGATGACACCTTCATAGCTTTTGAGCGAGTCGTAAACCCTACGTGCAAGCTCTATCCAGTAACCGGGCTTCATGTTTTCGCTCAGGATGTTGTAGAGGAGTTCTGCAGAAACGTTGCAAATCTCCGTAATCTCTGGAACTTCGGAAACTATCTCCTCAGCCGTGAATTGGCTCGTAACAGCGCCGGTTCGGTAGTCAACTTTGCTCGCTATTGTGCCCCCCGTGGAGATTATTTTGACGTCGGGCAAACCTTCTTTTCTCAAAAGTTCTCGCTTTACTTCGACTTTTTCAAGCTCTCCGAGAACTTCAAGTAGCTCGTATTCAACGAAACCAACGTTGTATCCGTTGTCGAGCTTTAAGACTAAGTTGCCGGTGAAGCTTGGCATCACGATACCTTCAAATATCTTCCCCTTAGCTTTAATCTTGACTCTCTTCCCAGTCAACACGAAAAGCCCCTCCGATTTTTTCGACTTCTCTCTCCAACAATCCCAGCCTCGCTTCAATCCTTTTCTTTACTCGCAGAAGTTTCCTTCTCTGCTTCAAAATTTTTTCTTTGCGAACCTTTATCATTCTCTCAACCTCTTCTTTCGCAGTCCCACCGGTGATCTTCCTTCTCTCAACCGCTTTCTTTACGTCTATTGTATCGAGTAACTTCGCTTCATTAACTTTGATCTCATAACCGAATTCTCTTGCGATCTTCTCAACATTTTCAGCTGTAACATTCAATCTCTGCGACACCAATCGAGCGACAATCTTGTGCGCATCTCTAAAAGGAATTCTGAAATCTTTTACGAGCATGTCTGCGATTTCAGTTGCTATCGAAAAACCCTCACTCGCTTTAGCTTCGAAGGCTTCTTTGTTGAACTTCAACCCTTTAAGCATACCGTTCAAAACTCTGAGCGAAGCCTGTGTTGCCTTCAGGGTTTCGTAGAGAATTGCGTTCATCTCCTGAAAGTCCCTATTATAGCTGAACGGCAGTCCCTTGTAAATCGACATCGCAGAAGTTAAACTACCAATCATTTTACCAGCTTTTGCTCTGAGAAGCTCAGCAACGTCTGGGTTCTTTTTTTGTGGCATGATCGAAGAAGTTGACGCAAATTCCTCTGGAATGTCGACAAAACCGAGAGTTGAGAAGACTATTAGCTCTTCAGCAATCCTCGAAACATTTGTCATGAGCATTGCACAGCTGAAGATCGCTTCTATCAGAAAATCCCTCGTAGAGACTGCAAACTCACTATGCTCCAAAATGCCGTCAAAGCCGAGGAGTTTTGCAACAAAACCACGATCTAAGTTGTAACTCGTAGATGCGAACGCAGAAGCGCCAAGCGGGCATAAGTTCGACCTCTTGAAGGCTTCGATAACTCTTTCGAAATCCTTTTCAAAAAGGTCGTAATAAGTTAGCAAATGGTGCGAAAGCCTTGTGGGCTGGGCGAATTGTAGATGCGTAAACCCTGGCATGATTGCGTCGTTTTTCTCAGCTAAATCCAAGATCGTTGATTGAACCTCTAAAATTTTCTGGGCAATCCTCAGCAGATTGTCCCTTGCGAACAACCTAAGGCAAGTCGCAATCTCATCGTTCCTCGATCTTCCAGTGTGCATCCTCTTCCCTTCCTTCGTGATCTCCGTGACCTTTGCCTCGATTGCCTCATGGATGTCCTCGAACTCTCTACTATAGCCTTCTTTTAGAACTTTAGCCAGCGCATTTATTATCTCAACCGCTTCCCGAGTCGTGAGGTAGCAACCTTTGTGCAAGCAAAGAACGTGCGCAACGTCTACAAGGATGTCGTAGTAAAATATGTTTGAGTCGTGCTCTATTGAGCTCGTAAAGTTCAGAGCTTCCTTATCCATTTCCCTTAGCCTTTCCTTCCTGAACATCAAACCCATCTCGCCCCATTTTCGAAGATTTCCTTTTTCCAGATCGGGAGTTCGGTTTTCATAAGCTCCACCGCAAGGATCAGTGGAGCCCAGATGTCTTTTCTATGCTGTCCAGCAACTGCGATGTAAACGATATCTTCACCAGGCATAACCACGCCGAGTTTATGGAAAAGCTTTGCATTTCTAATCCCAGGAAAACGTTTAACGTTGTTTTCGAGCTCCGCAACCTTTTCTGCAAGGAGCTCCTGGTATGCTTCGTATTCGAGCATCTTTACTTTCTTTCCTTCCGAAATCGCTCTCGCAACGCCGATAAAGATTCCGACTGCCCCACAGTCTAAGGCGTCTTTCTTCACTTTTTCAACCACGCTTTTCAGCGTTTCTATTTCCGGCGCTTTAAGAATGTGTTCGAGTTTTGTGGCTTTTGGTATCTTTACACCCATTCCCTTTTCGAGTCCCTCTACTTCAAGATCAAACCCCTTTAGTATTGCAAAATCGAAACCGAGGTCTGCAAGACATTCCAACACTTCTCTAAGATTCCTCGCGTCTGCAGTTATCTGCAGTGATTCTCCGAGTTTTGCACAACACTCGTTCTTTCCATTCTTCACTACAAGAACCGCCTTCCCGATCTTCTTCAGATCCTTAAAAATCTCCTCATCCCCAACAGCGATCTTCAAAGCTCTTCACCTCCATGGAACAGAAAATCGGTTGAACGACGTGGTGTTTGAAGCTAATCTTTTCTCTCTCAACTTCGATCTCAGCGCAACTCGCAACAGACATCCTCGGCTGGGTTGGGCTCCCCGGGCAAATAGCGACGATTCCTTTCCTTTTCTCAATCACAAATCTGTGCAAATGCCCAAAGATGAGCACATCAACCTCGAGTTCCATAGCCTTGTAGATCAAATCATGAAAATCGTTCACGTAGTTCCCAGAGTGAACAACCCCTAACCTAAATCTTCCCACTTCGAATTTCGCAACCTCATCCAATTCCGATTTCACTCTTTCGTCGTCAGAATTCCCACGGACTGCAATGAGGTTGAAGTCTGCAAATCTCCTGTAAACTTCGTAACTCGTGAAGTCTCCAGCGTGAACCACAAAATCCGCAACGCTCAACAATTTTTCGAGCTTCTTTGGTATGCCCCATTCCCTGAGATGTGTGTCTGCGAGCGCAATTATTTTCATCATGTAGCATTGGCGATTCGCAAATAAATTTTTTGGCATTCAAAGATATTTGCCCAAGTACCATTCCCAGATCTTTTTCAGTCCAGCGAGCAACGTCGAGTATTTTTCACTCGCATCTATTTCTCTCCAAGGGCGAAGTTGGAGGCACTTCGCAACAATTGCTTTCTCCTCGACTTCGCTTAGCTTTGCATCGCCGAGCTTCGAGTAGTAAAACCTTACAAGCGGTCTTGCGAGATCGGATATGTATTCGTAAAACCCGAGACCTTCGAAGTATTTTTGAAGTCTTTCAATCTCCACAGCCCCGAATTTCGGTTTGCAGACATCGATCTCCTTTTTGAGTGTTTTTAAGACTCTTATTGCCGTTGTAACTTCGAGATCGCCCAGCTCATCGCTTAGATACTCAATGAACCTTCGGATGAATTCTACGTTCATCCTTTCAACATTTTCAAAGTCTCTTATCGGTTTCAAAACAATCGCAGTAAATTCCCCGCTAACTTCGTTTCTCTGCGGAGTTATGTGTACTGGGATGAAGCCATTCTTGATCCAAAATTTCATCAACTCGTCGGAAATTCCAAACCCGGAACCAACCCAGTCCAAAGAGTTCTGATTTGCCCATTCCACGATTTTTTGGAGGGCAAAGCTCCCGATTCCAAAATCCATTGCATTCGGGTGTGTCGCAATTCTAACGACTCTTAAACCTTTTTTCTTTGCAAACTCGTAGTTCCAAAAGTGCTTCAACGCTAAATCTGGGATTATTTGTCCCTTTGGCTTATAGCCTCGGCGAATCTTTTCGATCACATCGTCTCCGAGCCCACCTTCGATCGCAATGTGGAGAGAACAAACGATCTTCCCGTTGACGAAAACAGCGAAGGGAAAATGATTTGGGGTATCGAGAAGAATTGCAAGATCCGAGGGACGATTACGATAGTGAGCGAGAACGTAGATCCCGAAGAATTCTCTCAGCATTCTCTCATTTTTCATCAACTCCTCTTTTTCGAGCATTCGGAACTCGAGCTTCTGCGCTTTTATTTTCTCGAAGTCTTTCTCGTCCAACTCTGCGGGTTGTGCGTTGAGCAATAAAACATCGTATAGCCAGGCTTCGATTGGGTCGCCGTTTCCATATCTTATTGGCTCCGACATGTGGATCTTTTCAACCTCGATGGTTTCATCGCTCTCGAGTTTTTTGAGAAAGCGGACGTTGAAACTCCTTCCCGTTCCCTCGTAGCCGTGCACAGTTGTTGAGAATATCATGTGCCTAACATTTGTTGTTATCTGGAGTAGAACTGGTGCTTCGATCCCTGCTGCCTCATCCACTATCAAGATGTCTGCAAATTCTCTTTCCTCAATCGCCCTCCTTGGAACAGCGTATTCGACTCTTGCATACTTGCTGTTCAAAACTGTAATCATATCTTCCTCGCTCTTCTTCACAAAGAAGTCTCTCATTCCTTGTCTCTTCATCGCCTTCATCAGAAATCTAAAATAAGTCTGAACAGATTGCGGAGTTGGAGCAACGACGAGAACTCTCACGGGTCTTTTTAAGATTCTTTCGAGTCTCGAAACCAAAGCCGGTGTTACGATTCCAAGAACCGCCGTTTTCCCACGACCTCTATCTGCGGTTATAACAACTGCCTTTCTCTCTTTCTCTCTCTCAAAGAAGCGTTCGAACAGCGAGACAACTCTGACTTGGTCTTGAGTTGCGCAGAGTTTGTAGAGCTTTTTCTTTATCCTCGTTTTCTCAGGGATTACGATCTCCTCTCTCGAAGATGATATCCTTTCGAACTCGTATCTCTTAACGATTCTACCGGAATCGACGTCGTAAATTATAACTCCCTTCGCCTCAAGCGTCCTTTCGATGAACCTGCGGTAAAATCTTCCGACGACGTCTTCAATTGTAAACGGCTCGCTGATGAGGTCTTCATGCCACTTGCTCTTCATGTTGAACCATTTCTCCAAAGGAGGTGAGATTGCGACAATTATACCACCTTCTTCAATCGTTTCAACAACTATCCCGAGATCGTTTGGGTGAAAGCCTTCGGTTAAATCCATTATCAGAGCAGAGAAGGTCCTTCCGAGAACTTGAGATGAGTCTTTCCAGTGAAAACGCTCTCCAGCAAAGTCTTTCACAAGTTCGAGAAAATTCTCCCTACCCACGAGCAGGAGATCTTTTTTAGCGTTTTTTTCCAAATTTTCGCTTACAAGTTTACCCGCAATCTTTATCGCTTCTTTAAAATTGCTCGAACAAAGGAACACGAGAAATCTGTGCCTATTCTTACGAGCGTTTTCTATTGCAACATCTACTTCGTGAAAAATTTCGGCCATTGGCATAATCTTGGTTTCGGCAATTAAAACTTGCTAAAAAAGTAAAAATTGGATTAGAACTCGGGCATCTCTTCAGTACCGGCGCCTTTTCCTTTCTCTTTCTCTTTCTCGAGTCCTTTCGCCGCGATAACGTCGTCGACCCTCAGAATCATAACCGCAACTTCTGTTGCAGACTGAATAGCCTGCGTCTTCACCCTCAGAGGTTCGATGACTCCACGCTCTTTCATGTCCACAACTTTGCCCGTTTCAACGTCAACTCCTGCAAACTTCTGCCCCTTCTCGTGTGCCGACTTGAGGTTGACTATCACATCAATTGGATCAAGTCCAGCGTTCTCTGCAAGGGTTCTTGGGATTATTTCAAGTGCAGAAGCGAAGGCTTCGATTGCCAACTGCTCTCTTCCGCCAACACTTGGTGCCCACTGCTTGAGCCTAAGGCTAAGCTCCATCTCTGGCGCTCCAGCTCCAGCAACGACTTTTCCATCCTCAATCGCACATGCAACGACTCTGATAGCATCCTCAATTCCCCTTGCAACCTCGTCAACCACGTGCTCAGTTCCACCACGGACCAAGATCGTCACAGCCTTTGGATTCTTGCAACCCTCGACGAAAACCATCTTCTCGTCGCCAACCTTTCTCTCTTCAACGAGCTCTGCTTCTCCAAGATCAGATGGGCTTATTTCTCTGAGATCTGTGAGTATCTTAGCTCCTGTCGCCTTTGCAAGCTTTTCTATGTCGCTCTTCTTTACCCTCCTTACTGCTAAGATCCCTGCTTTTGCCAAGTAGTACTGCGCAAGGTCATCAATGCCTTTCTGGCAGAATACAACGTTTGCGCCAGCGCTCGCGATCTTGTCGACCATCTCCTTTAGCATCCTCTCTTCTTGCTCGATGAACTTCTGTAACTTCTCCGGATCTGTGATGCGGATCTTCGCATCGATCTCAGTCTCCTTGACCTCCAAAGCGCTGTCCAAGAGTAGAATCTTTGCGTTCTTTACACTTTTCGGCATTCCCGGGTGAACAACTTCTTTGTCGAGAACAATGCCCTCAACGAGTTGTGTGTCTTCAACGCTCCCACCTTGTCTTTTCTCGATCTTTATGTTCTCCGTGTCCGCCTTGAACTTACCATTCACCTCTTCTACAATCGTTCTCACCGCTTTAACTGCAATCTCGGAAAGCTTCTCAAGCGCAACTTCCGCACCTTTTCCAGTCATCGCTGTGCTCGCCACCTTCTTGAGCATTTCAATGTCATCCTTGCTAATTGGAATCGCTATTGTATCGAGAACTTCGAGAGCTTTCGATGCTGCGAGTCTGTAACCATTGCAGATGACCGCAGAGTGAATCTCCTGATCAAGCAACTCCTCAGCCTTCTTAAGAAGCTCTCCAGCGATCACGACCGCAGTAGTAGTTCCGTCTCCGACTTCGTTGTCCTGGGTCTTCGCAACCTCGATAACCATTTTCGCAGCTGGATGCTCGACGTCCATTTCCTTCAGAATTGTAACACCATCGTTCGTTATCGTTATGTCACCAAGGCTGTCGACAAGCATTTTGTCCATTCCCTTTGGTCCAAGAGTACTTCTTACAGCTTCGGCAATTATTCGAGCCGCGGTTATGTTCATCCTCTGCGCGTCTCTTCCAACGGTTCTCTGCGTCCCCTCCTTAAGGATGAGCACAGGCGTTCCCTGAAGCACCGCCATTCAACCACCTCTTACAGAGATCGATGGATAGGTATTTCTATATAAGGTTTTCGGTGAAATTTCTTGCTCCTTACTATTATTAGGAACGTCTTTAGCTGAAGAGAACTTTGAATCAGCAACAATCTTGAGAAACCTCTTTTTCAAATCCCAGGATGTTCATCACCATTCCATGGGCACTGAAGCTTTTCCGGCTCTCCGCTTGCCTTGGTTTTTAAAACTAGTTTAAAAAACCAAAAAGAAATTATTTTTAAATCCAAAGTTACCCATAGTTGATGAGTCTCCTTGTGTATATCGACGGAGAATTTGTGCCGGAAGATGAAGCGAAGATAAGCATTTTCGACCACGGATTTCTTTACGGCGACGGAGTCTTTGAGGGTATAAGGGCTTACAATGGCAGAGTTTTCAAGCTTCGAGAGCACATCGATCGTTTATATGATTCTGCAAAGGCTATAGCCCTCGAAATCCCACTGAGCAAGGAGGAATTCGAGAGAGTAATAATCGAAACCCTGCGGAGGAACAAATTGCGCGACGCCTACATAAGACCGATCGTAACCCGTGGTGTGGGCGACCTCGGTTTAGATCCGCGAAAGTGCAAGAAACCGACGGTGATAGTTATAACAAAGCCCTGGGGAAAGATGTACGGCGATCTATACGAAAAAGGGCTTAGAGCGGTTACCGTAGCGGTAAGGAGAAACAGCTACGACGCACTACCGCCGAACATAAAATCGCTGAATTACCTGAACAACATCCTTGCAAAAATCGAGGCAAACGTCAAAGGAGGAGACGAGGCGATTTTCCTTGACAAAGATGGCTTCGTATCCGAAGGCAGTGGAGACAACGTTTTCATTGTTAAAAATGGAAAAATCATAACACCACCGACGATAAACAACCTAAGGGGTATAACAAGAGACGTTACAATCGAGATCATTCAAAAGCTCGGAATTCCATTTAAAGAAGCGAACATAGGACTCTACGACCTTTATACCGCGGATGAGGCCTTTGTAACTGGAACTGCCGCAGAAATTGCACCTATCGTTGAGATCGACGGTAGAAAGATAGGAGATGGAAAGCCGGGGAAAATTACGAAGCTTTTAATGGTGGAGTTTGAAAAAATGACACAAACAGAGGGAGTTCCGATATATGAATGAGAGCGAGCTCTTTACACTCGTAGTCGAGCTCGAAGATAAACCGGGGCAACTGCTAAGGGTTCTCGAACCAATCGCAAAGAATGGAGGTAACATCGTTGGAATCGTGCATCAGAGGGGAAAAAGAACGCCTTTGAATCGAGTTCCGGTGGAGATTTCTTTCACCGCAGACTCAAAGAGGGCTGAAAAGATTTTCAGAGAGCTTGAGAGCTTCGTTGTTGTTAGAAGCTTTGGGAAAATCAAGAGCTCAACGATTTCACTGCTACTCATAGGTCACGTTGTGCACACGGATTTAAGCGACACGATAAAAAGGATCGACAACGAAGACGCGGAATGCGTAGAGCTAAACATGAAGATGCCTGAACTTGACCAGCCATCGACCGCAATATTGACGATAAGCGCAAAAAGCGACGAAGCGCTTGAAAAAGCAGTTGAGCGAGTAAGGGATATCTGTAAAGAGAAGGGAATCTTAGTCGTTGAACCAGTGGATGTGATATGATCAAGATCGCAATTATAGGCTTCGGAACTGTTGGGCAAGGAGTCGCAGAGTTGCTCGCAAGAAAAAGAGAAGAGATTGAGAAAAGAATAGGAAAGTTCAAAGTTGTTGCGATCGCAGATTTGACTGGCTCGATCTCTGGAGACTTCAAATTAGAGGATGCAATAGAGAGCAGAAAACAAGGCAAACTGCCCGAGCAAAGATCTGCAATGGAAGTTGCCGAGCAAGAAGACTACGATGTTATGATCGAGGTAACAACGACGAGACTCGACGAAAGCGGGATAGTTTACATGAAGACTGCGCTTAACAAGGGAGCGAGTGTGATCACGAGCAACAAGAGCATCGCAATTGCATTGCCAGAGCTTTTAAAGATGGCTGAGAAAAAGAATGCAAAACTGCTCTACGAAGCAACCGTCGGTGGTGCAATGCCGGTGATAAAATTGCTCAATAGCTACTTAGCGCTCTGCGAGATCCAAAGGATCAATGGAATCCTGAATGGAACGTGTAACTACATTCTGACAAGGATGGAAGAAGAGGGTCTGCCGTACAGCCAAGTTCTGAAGGAGGCACAGGAGATGGGGATTGCGGAATCGAACCCCACCGCAGACGTTGAAGGGATCGATGCCGGAATAAAGCTTGTAATCTTAGCAAACACAATCGGAATCCCAGCGAAGTTTGAAGACGTTGAAAGGGAAGGAATAACCAAAATAACCCCGCACGCCTTCAAGGTTGCGATGCAGAAAGGATTCACGATAAGGTTGATCGCAGAAGCGAGTCGCAGAAAGCTAAGAGTCTCTCCAAGGCTCGTAAAAATTAACAGCCCACTCGCAATAAAGGGAACCCTGAACGCCCTCTTGATCAACACGGACACCGCAGGAGAGATCTTCGTTGCAGGTCGTGGTGCGGGAAAGTTCGAAACCGCAAGCGCAATACTATCAGACCTCTATGAACTCTTTAGAAGTTCTGGAAGCCGTTAAAATAGTGTTTGTCTCGATATTTTTGATCTACGCCTGCTTTCTTGACTTCAAAAGCAGAATTGTGCCAAACAGAGTATGGAAGGCAATGCTGATCGCAGTGGCACCAATGGTTGGATACGAAGTTTACTATGCGTTCGTTGAGAACTCAATTTCCCTGATCTCCGCAATGCTCGGCGCAACGTTCATGATCGTCTTCGCATACATGATTTACGCAATAAACGCTTACGGTGGAGCGGATGCAAAGGCTTTGATGAGCCTTGCACTGATCTTCCCTTTTTATCCCAAAATCGGAGATTTTCCTTTGTTGAACCAAGGTTTCGGAATATTTGCCTTCTCAGTCCTTGCAAACTCTGTGATCTTCGCCCCATTCATGATGGTCTTCTTGCTAGTCCGAAATCTCCTAAAAGAGGGTTTCGAAGGGTTGCTGAAAAATCCGCTCTTCTACATGGCTGGCTACAGAATTCAAGTTGAAAAAATAAGATTTCACAACCTTTTCGAGTTCGTCGATGAAAAAGGAGAGCTAAAAAAGGTGAAGAGAGCTGTTGAATGTGACGAAGAAAAACTTCGTCGCTTGAAAAGCTGTGGTATTGAAAAAGTCTGGGTTACACCCGCGTTGCCGTTCATGATATTCATAACCATAGGCTTCTTCATCGCAATACTCTTGGGCGACGTCTTTGTCGAAATACTCGAGGCTATGCTGAAAAAGTAAAAATTATTCCGAAATTTCCTTTCCAAGCAGTTTTTTCACCCTCGGAGGTGTTTCTGAGGCCCTGATTGGAGAGTTCGGAACAACGACTTCTTTTCCATTGACCTTCACATTCAAAAAGCTCTTTCTGACTCTCCAGTGCTCGTCCTGTAAAACTTCCCTCAGTGTGTTTATCTTAACTATCACAGGTCTCCCGAGGAATCTCCCAAAGAATGGGAGCTTCGATTTTCTCAACTTTGCAGATCTCTTTAGCAATTCCCTTACCGTGAAGTTTTGGAGAGTCTTGTTCAACTCTTCGTCAAGCCCTTTTATTCGTTCGAGGTCATCCGAAATTCTGTCGAGTGTGAACTTCCAGTCTGGCTCAAGATCCCAGCGTTTTAGTATCTTGAGCAGTGCTCTAAAGTCCGCGTCCGTTGGAGTTGCAAGCGCAATATAGCCGTCTTTGACCTTGTGATAACCAAATGGGTAGAAGAGATAGTCTATTGTTCCGAACCGCCCTCTTGGCTTCTCGAAAAGGAAACCCATAACAGCTGGGAATGTTGTAACAACTGCGAGCACATCATTTGTCGCAATGTCTACGAACTGCCCTTTTCCGCTTTTTAACCTTTCAAACAACGCAATCATCGCTCCAACTGCTGCGTTCACACCAGCCATCGTCCAAGCCGCCCAGAGTCCAGCACGAAGAGGATAAGAATGTTCACCCATAAGATATGGGTTGCCTATAAGTGTAGGATAGCCATTATAGGCTTGTGCTGTGAGATCTGAGTCTGGAACGTTTCTAAATTCCTTCGCCTTCGATGTAAAGTGCCCAAAGGGTGAAATAGCAACGTAGATCGCCTTTGGATTCTTTTCCGAGATCTGTCTGTAACCGATGCCCATCGAGTCCAAATAACCCGGCAACGTTCCGTCGATCACAACATCTGCTGAAAATATCTTTTCCCTGACTTCATCGCTGAACTTAACGATCTCCTTGTTCCTGCTTTCAACGAAGTAAGGAATTCCGACTTCTCCAATTTTCACACCAAATGGTGTAACGTTCTTTGCCTCATCACCGAGCTCAACTCTGAGGACTTTTGCACCCATTTCTGCGAGCAAAGAGCCAGCGATTGCTGCGGCGAAGTTTTCGTCCGCTATTTCGACTACGGTAACGTCTTCCAAAGCCAATGGTTTCGAGTCTTCGCTGAAGATTTTCATCAGAATTTCATCCCTCTTCATCCTTCTCCCCCTTGAACACATCATCCTTTTCAGCGCTCCAAATCAAAGGTGGCGCGGTTCCGGGCATTTCGTCCCAGTAGCCAATCACACCTTCTTCTTCGAGCTTCTTAATCTCCTCATCGCTCATGTTCAGCCACTTCTTCAGCACAAGCCTGTTGTGGTAGCCAACGGGTCTTCCAAGCCACTTGATCCTTCCGGGAGTTCCGCTCATCTCAACTATCATCCCAGGAATTGGAATTTCTCCAAGCAATCTGTCTCTGAACTTCAAAAGACTCCCCCTTTCCCATCTCCAGGGATCTTCGATCACTTCTTTGTCGTCAAGAACCGGTTGCACCGGAATTCCGAGTTTCTTCGCAACTTCGAGGATTTCGTCAATCGTTCTCTGCTCAACCCACTTCGCAACCTTGGTGTTCAACTCCTTTATCTTCTCCTTTCTCAATCTGTTTCCATCTTCGAGATCGGGGATCAAAGATTTGAGAGCGTTGAACTGCGAGTTCGTGAGCACTGAGATAGCAACGAACTTCCCATCCTTGGTTTTGAAAATCCCCGAAGGACTTGAACATGGATCTATGTTGCCTGTCTTTCCAATCTCCTCTCCCGTCAATGTGTAGAACGTAAAGTCATACATAAACCTCATAAGAGATTCGCACTGCGAGACGTCGATGTATTGTCCCTTTCCAGTCTTCTCTCTGTAGTAAAGCGCAGAAAGAACTGCAAAAGTCGCGATCATCGACGGTAAGTAATCTCCAAAGTAATCTGGGAGCTTGTAGAACTCGTCCACGTCTTCCCAACCCGTTTTCATCGCAACACTTGAAACTCCTTGTGCTGCTACGTCGAAGCTCGGCATTCTGCTCAGGGGACCGTATTGACCGTATCCCGAACAGCTCACGTAGATTATCCGTGGGTTAACCTTTACTATCCTATCATAACCAATTCCCATCGCATCCACGAGTCCGGCGCTGAGGTTTTCAACGAACACATCTGCCTTCTTCAAGAGCTCGAAGATAATCCTTCTCGCCTTCTCGTTTCTCGCATCTGCAGCGATTATGTATTTGTTTGCGTTCAGAATTGCGTATAGCAGATTTGCTCGGTTGTAAAATCTCCCAAAAATTGCAGCTATTCTATATCTATCCCCCTCGCCAGGTGTTTCGATCTTCACGACTTCAGCTCCGAACTGTGCAAGAACTCTGCCTATGTTTGGTCCAAAGATAAAGTGCGTTATTTCTACGACTTTCAAACCCTTGAACGCTTCGCCACGTCCTTTTCCTTTCATAAGGGACCCGATAAACTCGAAATAGTCCGTCATAAGCCTAAATACACCTTCCTTATCCTCTCATCTTTCTCGAGTTCAGAACTCTCGCCATGCATCACAATTCTTCCATTCTCAACTACGTAAGCTCGGTCCGAGATTTCGAAAACTCTCTTCGCGTTCTGATCCGATAGGAGAATCGTGACACCCTCCTCTCTAAGTTTCTGCAATAACCTATAGATTTCGAGCGCAACTTTTGGAGCAAGCCCGAGACTTGGCTCATCAACAAGTAGCAGCTTCGGCTTTGACATCAATGCTCTGCCAATTGTTAGCATCTGTTGTTCCCCACCGCTTAGAGTTCCTGCAAGCTGTGCTCTTCGCTCGCTTAGCCTTGGAAAGAGCGAATAAACGAACTTAAGAGTTTCAGACTTCTTCTTCCACGCATCACCGTTTATTGCACCCATCAGTAAGTTCTCCTCAACCGTCAAAAAAGGAAACAGTTTCCTACCTTCAGGAGCGATTGCAATGCCTTTCTTTATTATTTCATGCGTCTGTAAGTCCTTGATCTTTTCGTTCTCAAAGAAAATTTCCCCCTTCCTTGGTTTAACGACTCCTATGATTGTGTTCAGTATTGTCGTCTTTCCAGCGCCGTTTGGACCGATAAGTCCAACGATCTCTCCCTTGTTCACTTCAAAGCTTATCTCGCTGACTGCCATTATCTTACCATACCAGACTTCAATACCCTCGAGTGCCATCATATCTCTTCACCGATGTATGCCTCGATAACCTTCGGATCTCTCGAAACCTCCTGTGGGGTTCCGTCTGCAATGATCTTTCCATAGTGCATCGCAACAACTCTCTCCACGGATCTCATTAGAATTCTAAGCACATGCTCGACCCAGACGATCGTTAGATCGAACTCGTCTCTGATCCTTGTTATCAACTTCGAAACGTTCTCCGCCTCCGCTGGATTCAAACCGGCCATAGCTTCGTCGATAAGCAAAAGTCTTGGCTTTAAAGCTAACGCTCTTGCGAGTTCAAGAAGTCTCATTTCGTAAAGTGGTAGATCTTGGGCAAGAACGTCTCTCCTTTTGAGCAAACCGAAGAGATCGAGGTAATACATTGCCTCAGCAGATGCTTCGTATAGAGTCAAATTCTCTCCCCCATTTCTGCCTAGGATTGCATATAGAACGTTCATGAGTGCAGTCATGTTTCCGACGAGTCTTGGGTTCTGAAAAGTCCGTGCAATTCCCTTCTTAGCCCTGTAGAATGGTTTTTTCCAGGTTATGTCTTCCCCAGTAAACGTTATCCTTCCCTCGTTTGGATAGTAGTAGCCAGAGACCAAGTTTATTAGAGTGCTCTTTCCAGCGCCGTTTGGACCGATAAGTCCAACGATCTCTCCCTTGTTCACTTTGAAGCTTACATCGTCAACTGCGACGATACCACCAAATCTCTTTCTTACGTTCTTCAGCTCGAGCATTTTTACCCCCTTCTTATCTTTATCGACGGGAAGTATTCTCGATACCTTCTCTTTCTATACAAGCCCCAGAAGCCCTCAGGTAGGAAGTAGAGGAGTAGAAGCAGTATTATGAACAGCACGACAATCGAAAGCTCGCCGAAAGCAACCCTTGTAGCTTCTCTCAAGGAAGCGATTACGTAGGCACTCAGAACAACGCCATAGATTGCCCCCTTACCTCCAAGGGTTGTTGTAAGTAAAATGATGATTAGAAAAGATGGCTGAAGCCATGCTGGTCCAGTGAAAGATCCGTAGTAATGCGCTATAAACCAGCCCGCTATCGCCATAGCCCCGCTGGTAATTGCGAAAGTTGGAATTTTCATTCTCGTGGTGTTTATTCCGTAACTCTCCGCAACTTCCTCATCCTCGTTTATAACACCCATGAGAAAGCCGTATCGTGATCTAAGAATTCTGTCCGCAAAGAATAGGAACAACAGAACGATCATGAGCGAGAGGTAGAAGTATAGAACGTTGTCTAAGAAGACGTTTCCGGTCTCTAAGAGTATTGGAACTCCTGGAATTCCGGTTTCTGCTCCGAAGATCTCGGATTGCCAATAAGCGATTTCGAGGAGTATGAACGGCAAGAGCAGGGTTATGAGCACGAAGTAAAGTCCCCTGGAGATTATCGTGATTGGGCTCAGGAAAAGCGCTATCAACGCTCCTAAGGCGAAAGAGGTTGGTAACGTTGCGATCGGCGACAACCCAAAGTTTTTGCTCAGCAAAGCACTTGTGTAGCCACCTATTGCAGCAAAGAAGTGTGGCCCGAAGTTAACACGACCCGTTCCGATTATCTGCACCGTCAGCGGGATTGCGATCATGCAAATGATGTTGGCAAAGATCAGCGTTGAGATTATGCGCAGAACGCTTATCGGGAATAATTGCGAGATCCCAATGAGTATCACCGGAAGTGCCAACCAAATAATCAAGCCTATGATCGGATTTCGCCAGTATCGTGGTTCGATCGTCCACTCAAACTTTTTCTTGAAAACATGTATGATGAGCCTACCTCTTCTCGGTTCCAGCCTTACCATATCGTCTCAGCCCTCGCAAGACCACGTGGCTTGAAGATAAGTACTACTATTACCACCACGAGCGCAGCCAATAGCATCATCCTCGGGTTTATCGCGAAACCCGTAACTGCAAACACGAAGCCAAGGATGTATGAAGCCATAATCGTTCCCTTAAGATTCCCAAGTCCTCCAAGGACTGTAGCCAAGATTGCGTAAGTGAACAATGGCCAGCCAATGAATGGATTTAGCGCCCAGACTGGAGATATGAGCAATATTATGAGCCCTGGTGGAATTGAAGCTACGAAAAGAGCGAGAATGAACATCCTGTCGAAGTTAACGCCCATTAGTTTCGACGCAAATGGATCTTGGCTTATTGCACGCATTATTAGCCCAACCTTGGTCCTTGTTAAGAAGAGCAAGTAGATCACAGTGATCGCTATAGCGCTTAACGCAACAACTGCGAGTTGCGCTGGAACACTTGCACCAGCAAGTGTCAAAGTTTCTTTAGTAACAGAAGTCGGTAAGTAAACACCGACAACTTCGGGGTAAACGAAGTTTACGAACTCCTCGATGATTATGAACACCGAAAGTAACGCTGCGAGTAGGTAGTCTTCCATTTGGAGAAACTTTGAGATAACAAGCTTGTAGACTGCGACTGTGAACAACGCAATTAAGGCGAAGCTTAGAATTATCGATGCGATGAAGTCTGTGCCAACATCTTTCCAGAACATCCATGTTCCGTAGGCTACAATTAAAAACGTTGCACCATAGCCGAGGTGGAAAACTCTAAGAACGCCAGTGATGATCGTGAAGCCAAGAGCAGTGCCGAGGAAAAGAGACCCAAAAATAAACGTGTATAAAAAAATATAGGCTAAAATATCTAACATTCTTCACCCCTTAGCTCGGGCAAGTCTTCCTTAGCTCCTCTGGCGACTTGTAAAGGGCTACGCTCGACGCTTT